>Ga0099800_1133_pt1 | contig 20328 bp, 9 predicted proteins | sample Uncmet6_SortRC_1_FD_89868 | JGI IMG/M metagenome (GOLD analysis project Ga0099800, IMG submission 89868) | Marine eukaryotic communities from CALCOFI LINE 67, Pacific Ocean - CN11_C50_N6_SortRC_1 | ecosystem: Environmental > Aquatic > Marine > Oceanic | place: Pacific Ocean: Monterey Bay | collected... | reverse complement strand
TCAATACCAAATGAGGAGAAGAGGGAAGTAGAGGTAGGATTATTCCTGCGTTCTAGCACTAGTAGTGCTAGTAATAATGAAGAAATACAAGAACAAACAAAAGTTTCTTTAATTATCAATAATCCAAGTTGCGACCAACAAGTCAAGCAACAACAACAACAACTACAACAACCATCATTGGAGGAAACAAACACGATGCAGTTTAACAACTATAGGGGGGTGTTACTTGTATTGGATACGACGCATAGTGGCGGTAGTACCCCAGCTAATATTACTACCAGTTGTATGTCTGTACCAATGGCTTCTTTGATCTCTACCACTACTACTACTGCATTAGATTTGAGGGTCCTGATTGATCATTCTATTATAGAAGTATATGCTATGAATGGACATGCTGCTGCTACTCTGCGTGTCTATAGTAGCGAAATAAGTGATGGTTGGGGCGTTTACAGTAGAACGATTCATGATTCTAATAAACATGATAATAACAGTAGTAGTAGTAGTAGTAGTAGTAGTAGTAGTAGTAGTAATAAGGATATCGAGGATAATATAGAACCAGTGGTTGTAGCATATGTGGTAAATGCATTTGAAATGGCTTTGTAAGTGTTACAATTTAATCGGAAAGTGTTGAAACATAAGAATTACATTGCAATTGGCACTTGAACATATACCTGTAAATTACAGAAGCGAATCAGACTAAAAACAGGAGGTAGAAACCACTTTTGACATGAATATGGTGTGTTATTGTAACGGAACTATAGTGTATGGAGTTTTTTTAATTACTAGATAATGATTCGCTTCTAATTTCTATCTCATGTTTGAGCAACGTTTCTGTTTCTGTGCTTTAATATTTCTCATTTCTTTATGCATTCTTTTTTTTTTTTTTTTTTTTCTTTATGTATTTTTCATGTAGTCATAACATAGAACTCAATCAAGTATATCTTACATTATTCCTGCCTCTATTTTGTTTACCCGTTTTTTTGGATTTCTTATTTGTGGTAGTACCTGTTGCAGTTTTCACTTGGTTAAAATTTTTGTTGTTATTGATAATGAAGTTTTTGATTTTGCCTTTGTTGATCTCACCTCTAAATTTAACTTTCGCCATCTTCAGTTTATTCTTACTTGGCTTTTTCCTCGGCACTTGCAATTTTACTGAGACGTTCATCTCATCGTCATCATCATCATGAGAATCAGAATCATCAAGTTCATCATCCTCATCGTCAGTATAGTTTTCACCATCAACCATAGTTTCTCCTTCATCTTTATACTTTCTCAAAACCCTTTTATTTTTCCTTCTTTGTTTTCTTCCTCTTCTCTTACCTCTTCTTTTATTATTATCTTTATTAACTTTGACTGTAGACTTGAACAAACTTTCCAATTGCTTTGTATCTTTGTCACTGTCACTACTAGCTATTAACCATTTACATGAAGCAAATTTAGTCTGTAACCTCTTGTGTAATAGCATCTGCTGATGTTTTTTATAATGCTGAACATCAGAATCTTCGTCAAGTTTGGTTCTCTTCTTTTTCTTGTTAGTATTTACTCTAGCGTCTCTTCGGAAAAATGGGTTTTGATTGCGCTGGTAAAACCATTCATTTATTTCTTCAATATCGCTATCATCACTATCAATGAATTCTTGTAAGATATTTGAGAAATCATATCTTAATTTAAACAATTTATTTCTTTTGTCCATTTTATTCTGAGAAATTACCCCGGAACCTTCAGCAAATGTTACCATCTTTGGGACACCACCGTCATCGTCATCATCACTGTGACTATCATTTTCTTCGTCCTCATCAACTTTAGATAACGTTTGTGTTAGATGAGGAACATAAAAAGCTTCATCTCCGTATACCTTTTGGATAGGACCACCATCCATATCAATGCCGTTCCCAGTGATGCTGCTGGTGATTTTATTCTGTTTATTCTTCGCGTCATCATAAAAATAATAATATGTCAGATTGATGCATAATGGACCAATGAAAATTATAATAAGTGATAACGAAATACTTACAGCCAGAATGTTATTACTTAAATACATTATTATGAATGAAGCACTAACGAATATGGTCACGGGAATAATGTTTACAACAATTTTTTGTATCGAAGTATTTAATGCTCCAATCCACAAAAGAATTATAATGACAGATGTTATAACAGATTCTAATATTCTCGAATGTATGCTTTTATGTGATTGTGTTGACGACGATAAACGCTTGTACTTGGAAATTTTGTATAAATCTTGAATTGGATCTGGCACATCAGTGCGATACATCAATACTAATTGTGATTCGATCAAATGTGGATATACTTTAGCAACATATGAGGATGCAAATAAATAATCTGTAGCTGAGAACTGTCGTAAATTAAAATCATCTTGATCCTGGAGAAAAGATGAATCATGAATATATTTTCCACTTGATTGTTTAAGTTTATTCGTTTTTGATTGCTCTAGTAATTTTATGCCACATAATTCCATTATTTTTTGTATTAATAATACATCATCTTTAACTAAATTAGGGATACCAAAATTTATAAGTACGCTGAACATCATAGGCTTGAATGACAAATCAAACACACATTTTAATAAAGTAATTATCAACCATGCATACTGCCAATTTCTTGATTTATTTGATCCATAAGATAATATTACAGATATGAGGAAAGCATAACACGCTATTAGTAATAAAAATATGCTATATTTGATACTATATGTAACAGCTCTCACCGTACCAAATTCTTTATTATGTTTACTAAAGTAGCACAATCCTCTTAATGATTCAATACCTAGCATGTCTAACACAAATAAACCAATAATTTGGCAACCAATATTAGAATCATTCATATTTTCAACCAAATTTAGATAGTATCTGGCTTTTTTATAAGCATGACCTACTTTCATTCCAATGAATGATGAGTTATGACCCAAAGCATCATCGCCTATACCCCACTTTGCATCGAATTCATTCAGCGACGCTATCCCTAATTTATCAAGGATCTTTTGACGATAAATTAACAAATTTGTTTCTAATTCTCTTAAAATTAATATCAATTCCACTGCCACCTCCTTAGTGTGGTATTGAGATGGTATTATAACTGGCAATAAAGACAAATCAACTTTATCTGCCAATTCTTCACTGCAAAAACCATTATTAATTACATGCTCGTCAAACGAAAACCTTCTAATTTGACTCATATCTGGAGCAAGCAAATCCATGACATCAATATTTGATCTTGAGGATGTTTGATAGGTGACATCTTTTTTAATTTCAAACAATTTTGATTCAAGAAAATATGCGTTTTGCTTGCATTGTATGAGTGCTTCACAAGCAATACGATAATGAATATCGTACTCACCAGGGTTGAGAAATATTAATTCAAATGGTTTCACTTTAATAAATTCACTATTTCTTCTATTCTCAGTCTCCTCCGGATGAACCTCATTGTTTGATGGCTTTATACTTTTCATAGATGTGTTATATTTGCCACTTCCGATCGAAATATGTATGTGATCGTCAACATTACTCTTTTCTATATCATTACTATCATTATCATTACTACTATCATCATCAACATGAGAATTATCACGAGAACCATCCAAAAAAATTGGTGTTTTTAGATGAACTAGTCCTAATCTTTTAGATGACGAATCATTACCACTTATCTTGCTTACATTTCTATTACTATCACGACTACTAGTGGTAATACTGGTAATAGTGTTACGAGCAGTAAACGATGAATAAACAGAACCAATAGTTTTCTGCATAGCTTTGTAGAATTTTGTTCCCATTTCTGCATACATCAGACCCTCATTGACATCATCTGAAGTAGGAGCTTTCAACACTTGAGAAAAGGCATTATCAAGTATAAAATGTAGAGGTATGGACAGTAAGACTACCATCAAAATTATATAACCAAGTACAAATAAATCGACATTTGGTTTTCTCCATGTGCATTCGTCCAAAGATACTCCATCGGCACCATATGCCCAGTCACATTTACGTTCTTGTTGACTGAACAAACTCTTTTCTAATAGGCAGGATTCTTCAGTAGTATGCTTGAGACAATTTCCATCATCAGAAGGATACTGTAAATCAAGGAATACAGCTAATAAAAATGCAGATATAATTATATTGCCTAGTGCCTCTAATACAATAATCATTCTTTCCCAGAGCGAGTAGCTTCCATCTCTAAAATTATATAATAAATGTGTTTTATTTATTTCTCGCAATACCCTCAAATGACTCAGTTCCGAACTAAATGTTCCCGGGAAAAAAGATTTTATAAAATTAATAATATTAGCTTCCTTCAGTTCCTTGACATTTTTATTACAACTTCTGTCGTTCCCCTTATTATTATGTTCAGAAGTACTGTTGTTATTTTGATTGTTTTGTAAGTCTCCATTTCTATTTTTATTTCTATTTCTATTTCTATTATTATTATTATTATTATCATTGCTAGGCTCGATTTTATTCAATTTTTTTGATTCTCTATCATGACTTTGCTTGCAATTTAATACTTCTGTGCCAATTAGTATTATTAATATTAAACTTAAAATGAAACCAAAAAATGCAGTTGTAACACCAGCGTCTTGGTAAAACTGTAATGTGCCTTGATCCTTCATTGTAACAACGCTATTTGAAAAGTCACCCCATACATGCGAAGACATAGCAACTAATTCCATACTACGATAATTACTATTTGAATTAAGTCTACGATTGATCCCTATTGCGGATGAATTAGTATCGGATGATATCGATAATAATGTATCACATATATCACATCGACATACTACTTCAGTTTTGGACGAAGAAATTACGTTACAGCCATGAATCATTTGATTTGAACCAGGTAATGTGCATCTTGTCTCAACTGTTATGACAGGACATGATATATTACGCATTTCCCTTTTGCCACTACATTCTACATTGTATTGATGACCACTACTACATGTTACAGTACGAATTTCAAACCGCCCATTACAATTGACTATATGATGTTCAGTAGATTTCTCAAAAACACCAGTACCAACGGAAGAAGTGATACGTGGTATAGTAATGTTCATAAATCTTGTTTCATTTAAGAGGCTTTCAACACCAATATTATTATTATTATAATTATCATGATGTCGACAGTTGAACAATTCTAATGTATTGCTTTTAATATTATCATGATCGTTTAAAAAAATATGGGTAGGATTAGAAATATAATGGCCTCTATTCTCAAGACTAGAAAGCCGAGACCAATAATTAATGTCAACAAGACCATCATGCTCATGATCGAATTCATACAAAGATGAGGCTACTTCACTCACACTCACTCTCAACGACAAGGAAGGAAGATTAGATAATATGACCTTACCATTTGAACCTGATACTAAGGATCTATATGATATATTGATCATTCCGTATATTTCGTCATCAGAATTCAATGATGATGATGGAGAGGCAAACTCCATCCTGAAATAGTTTGAATCTATGCTTCTGACATCTTCTCCAGGTACCATATTTGATGCATAATATTCACTCACTTGATTCATTACGAGGCTTAATTCATCAACCGATACGGCAGTGTGATTGTTCATACTATTATTCGAACTAGTACGAGGTTGCAAATGTCTCCTACTACTACTACTACTACTACTACTACTACTACTACTACTACTGCTGCTGCTGCTGCTGTTACTCCCTACCGTAGCTGAATAAAATTGACTATCCAATAATATAGAATAAGCTTTTAAAACCATCTCTACATTGCTTTCTGGTAGTTGATTTTCTACAATGTCAGTCATGCTAGAACTAGCTACTTCTCTGATAATATTGGTAGATTTTATAGTCAGTTCATCTGAATTTGCACCGACTGCTAGTAATGTATTGAGACGTGAACTCATGACCAACTCATCAATAGCATGATCATATGTTGTAGTATTTAATAAGTTTTCTAATAGAACTTCTCTTATTTCATTTTTTCTGGTTTGGGAGTATTCCTTTTTGGAACATCCTTTACCATAAAATCCAATATCACATTTACATACCATTTTACAATCAACTTGCGATATTAAACAAGTATCAACTAATTGACTACTGTCATCATAATACATTCCGCCATTACCTAAATTGACAGCAATACAGCTACCTCTATTCATACAATTCTTCGGACAATCACTACTACTACTACTACTACTACTACTACTACCACTATCACTGCTATCGGTGTTGATTGATGTCGCCAGTGTATTAATTAGTTGTATTGTATCTTCGATTTTAGCAGCGCTATCAGCATTCTGTGTAGCATCATCTTCATCTTCATCATTGGGATTCATTTTAAATAGTGGTCCAGGAGTCACTAAGGATAATACCATTAGGTCATGAATCTGTTCAATTCTTGCGTCTTCATCAACTGCTAATAAAATAGACACCTCTACTTTGACTCTTTCTTCATAGTATGCATCATAAATATCATAAATTCTCGCTATTGTTAATAATTCGCCAACAGGCAAAGTTGTTTCTAACACTGCGGAACCACTCCGTATTGATAACACTTGAAAGTTGTTGTCACTACCACTATCACTGGTAATATCAATTGATTGTCGAAAGCCAAATAAATATGATAAAGGTAAATCAATATCTTCCCAATTTATTAAATTTAATGTAAATATGTCCTTCATTTCTATACCACTAGTAGGTGTAACAATAAATGTACCAGGTGAAGGTGCACCATTAGTATTAACTTCTACAGATGCTACACTTGGACTGGTATCCGACGATTTAAGGTTGGCACGTAAATAAAATGTATATTCAATATCAGGTTCAAGACTCATTGGATCTAACACAAAATTAATACTTCTTTTGGTTCGGACATTGTTATTATTTTCATCTTTTTTTGGTATCATTAATTCTGATTTCCCATTATGATCCATAGGTATAGTAATATTAGGATTCAATTGAGGTACTGATGTCCATTGAATATTGGTATCTTCTTCATATTCTACAGAAGCCTCTAAGACAAGACGATTCCAAATATTAAAACGTTGAAAATTATTCATATTTGTTTCAATTGTTATTTCAGGAGCAGAATTTCCTAAAGCGTGAACATACAGTAATTTAGTTGAAGTGACCTTATTATTAGCAATCGCATAAGCATTACTCTGCAAAATATATTTGGATATCTCTAATTGAATTGTGGTAACCTGATTTATTGCAAGATTATTTTCATTATATGATAATTCTATCTTATCAGTGTTAGTTTCAGAAATAATAATAAACGGAAAGCATGGTTGTCTTTCTGTTTCACTTTCACTCATTATACAAGACCACTGATAATTTAAACTTCTGCCATCATTATCCACATCATCAGGATCATAACTTTTAGAAGCATCTAGTACTAATCGTTTGTTTGGTTTTAATATATGATTTGAACCGCCATCAACAAGGATTACAGGAGTGTTAGGCACAACATAAATAGAAATTTCAGCATAACCAAATGTCTTGAATAAACTATACGTGTTAGAAACAAAAAGATTAATAGAATACTTACTGCCAATATCTAAAGTATCACCTGACACCACAAATTCTAACGGATTAGGGCTGTCACTTTTTATGCTTGAGTCCATTACACCATCTTTCATAATCTCCCAAGAATAAGTCATACCAGATTTTATTACAAATCCATCACAAGTATTCATAATGCCTTTACCTCTAACATTGAGTGTTGTATCTTTTTTCATATGTAATTCAGGAGGTTTGTCTAGAGAAACAACTGGAATTGCATCAGCAGCAGCATGCATAATAAAAAAAGTTGATTCTTTAAATCCTTGTATGTCTAAGAAATTTGTTAAGAACACAACAATTCTATATTCTTGATCGCCTGCCAATTTTAGTTCCTGAATGTTTATAGATACTTGGGATTTATCCTTCAACTCATTAATATATGAATCATTCATAAAAATTAGTCGATTTTTCACATCATAAATTTCTAAAATGATTTCTTTCCAATAACGACCACCACTGCCAGTGGATCCATGAATCTTAATATTCAAATTATCACAGGCACCGACCACTGAAGGAACATGTAATGAGACGTGAGGTGGTACCACTTCTTCTGGCATTTGTACAGTTATTGAACTTTTTACATTGTTTCTTGCATAATCCCATGAAGAACACGGATCACTATAGACACTATCGTTATGTGAAAAACAACGATGTCGCAATTTTAATTCTGGAGATTCGCTGATGGAAATAATACTACCAATATTTAAATTAGTATGACTGATTTGTTCGATTCTTAATAAATCTTCTTTTATCCATCTGCATTTAGTATCTAAAATATTTTCGAATATGAATAAATCACTACAGGAAAATGCAATTAAATGTTCATAGTTCTCACCTCCTTCGTCAGTTAATGTATCAAAATACATATAAATGTATAAACCATCAGAAGTAAACGTAGCATAATGAGGTTTAGGAGCTGGCGGTGATAAAACGTGTCCACCTCCAACGACTTCGATCCATAAACGTTTATCAATATCTTCCGAACTGACGTTGAAATATTCATTCGATGATGGTCCATTAATATCAATATCAATTCTATATTGATTGGCGTTATTATTATATGATGGTGACGATAGATGAAAATCGAATTCATAAGATCCTTTGTCAGATATTTCTAAATGAGAAGGTACTATAGCATCAATCCAACCCCCATTGGTAGCATTTCCTATCCAAACTAAGATATCTAATGTAATAAATGATGATGGTTTGTGATCAATTCTTATCCATAATACTCTTGATATATCAACAATGGACTGGGTCAATCTGGTTTCTCGTAATCCTGAACTCCAAGATTTACAACAATCAGTAGTTATCAATAAACTCGTGTTTTTGATAATTTCTAAAGGTGTGTACGTATTTTTAGTTGATTTTGTTGTACAATAAATACTATATTTTGTTGACGGCTCCAGATACTTAATAACCATACTCACATTAACTTGTTGCTGTTGCTGCTGTTGTAGTGCGATTGGGATATTACGAAGATCCTTCAATGATGCATCTAGTATATCTGCTATACTAGTTATAACAAAACTCGTGTCTAATGCAGCACAGAGTATGGAACCTCGTTGTCCATCTCCTTCAACATTTACTTGAATTGTCACATTATTTGAAGTCATAGCTTGCTGTGTAATATGGTAGAGATAAGGTGATGGTATACTATATTTAAAAGAAATTCCAAATAAATTCATAGCTCCTTTTCCCTCATCTGATACATCCCTGAATTTCGTATATATAATATCAGTAACAGTAGAATAATCGTAAGTATGACATGGTGCATACCATGATTCTATGTCATATTTGTTATTATTATTTTCACATTTGGTTGCATCGCTATTAATACAAATTGCCCATGCCTGCCCACTACCATAATCATTTGCAAATGAAGTTTTAACAACTTTCCAAAAATAATTATCACAGTAAGTTGTGGGGAAATCATAATTATTTTTATCATTGTTGTGTTCAATCATATATCGGACTATACTATTGGTAATTGCTTTATCGGAACATTGGTATTCTAGTACTTGTGTCGTTTTATCCAGTATCAAATCTTTTAAAGTAAACTTCTTTAAAATTATAAATTTTATTGGTTCTTGACTTCTCAAACGAATGCTTAATTCACTAATGTTATGCCAATTACGCATCCATGATGCACATGATTGTCTTGATGTTGACAATTCCACAGAATGATCGTCGAGATCATTTCTGGATGTGGTTATAGTTTTATGAGTATAAAATGAATCAGCATAAGGTAGATTTGAATTGGAAGTACTTAGCGTATTGACTAATCTCTTATCTAAATCAACACTTGATTTTGTAAATTGTCTATGCAATGTTTGAGAATAATATATTGTAGGAGTGGAAGTAGGAATAAATGAAGGTTCTCCTGTGGGTTCTCCTATAGGTTGTCCTGTAGGTTGACCAGACGGTTGCGTACTTGGTTGTCCACTTGGTACACCTGACGGTTGTCCACTTGGTTGAGAAGTGGGTTCGCTTGATGGTTCTCCTGATGGTGCTGCTGATGGCTGTCCTGTAGGCTTTGATGAGGGTTGTGATGATGGTTGTGAGGATGGTTGTCCGCTTGGTGCACCTGATGGTAATCCTGATGGTTGTGCTGATGGTGATGATGATGGTTGTGAGGATGGTGACGTAGGAAATTCTGTAGGCTGTGATGATGGTTGTGATGATGGCTGTCCTGATGGTTGCCCAGTCGGTCTTGTGATTGGAATACATGTCGGAATAATCGTAGGGACGCTACTAGGCTGGCCTGAAGGCTGATTACTTGGAACAGAACTTGGTTGTGATGATGGTTGTGATGAGGGCTCTCCTGATGGTTTTACACTTGGTTGGGAAGTAGGTGCGCATGATGGTGATCCTGATGGTTGCCCAGTCGGTCTTATACTTGGAATAGATGTCGGAATACTTGTAGGAATACTTGTAGGAACGCTACTAGGCCGGTGTGAAGGTTTTGATGTCGGTTGTCCCGATGGCTGTGATGATGGTTGTGATGAGGATGGCTGTGATGATGGTTGTGATGAGGGCTCTCCTGATGGTTTTACACTTGGTTGGGAAGTAGGTGCGCATAATGGTAATCCTGATGGTAGTCCAGTCGATATTATGCTTGGAATAAATGTCGGAATACTTGTAGGAACGCTTGTAGGAACGCTACTAGGCCGGTCTGAAGACTGACTACTTGGAACAGAACTTGATTGTGATGATGGTTGTGATGATGGTTGACTAGAAGGTATTAATTGACCAATATTAGTTAGGAAGACACTGGTAGTACCATTATTTATAAGTGCTGGTAATGACCCAAATTGTAGAGTAGGACTGGAATAAGATCCTGTTATTACACTAGATCCATCACTAAGAGTTGCTATACTAGAAGCATTATCATCTGAAGTACCATTAGCACTCTTTGACCATATCCAAGTTCCATTACTATCTATTTTAGCAATAAAAATATCAGAACTACCACTATTTGACAATGCTGATAATGACCCAAATTGTAGATTACTACTATAATAAGACCCTGTTATTACACTAGATCCATCACTAAGAGTTGCTATACTATAAGCAATATCATCTGAAGTACCATTAGCACTCTTTGACCATATCCAAGTTCCATTACTATCTATTTTAGCAATAAAAATAGCACGAGCACCACCACTATTTGACAATGCTGGTAATGACCCAAATTGTAGATCACTACTATAATAAGATCCTGTTATTACACTAGATCCATCACTAAGAGTTGCTATACTATAAGCAATATCATCTGAAGTACCACCAGCACTCTTTGACCACATCCAAGTTCCATTACTATCTATTTTAGCAATAAAAATAGCACGAGCACCACCACTATTTGACAATGCTGGTAATGACCCAAATTGTAGATCACTACTATAATAAGATCCTGTTATTACACTAGATCCATCACTAAGAGTTGCTATACTATAAGCAATATCATCTGAAGTACCACCAGCACTCTTTGACCACATCCAAGTTCCATTACTATCTATTTTAGCAATAAAAATAGCACGAGCACCACCACTATTTGACAATGCTGGTAATGACCCAAATTGTAGATCACTACTATAATAAGACCCTGTTATTACACTAGATCCATCACTAAGAGTTGCTATACTTCTAGCCTTATCATTAGAAGTACCACCAGCACTCTTTGACCATATCCAAGTTCCATTGCTATCTATTTTAGCAATAAAAATATCAATACCACTACCACTTTTTGTATTTGAAAATTCTGGTAATGACCCAAATTGTAGATCACTACTAGTATAAGATCCTGTTATTACACTAGATCCATCACTAAGAGTTGCTATACTTCTAGCATTATCATCTGAAGTACCACCAGCACTCTTTGACCATATCCAAGTTCCATTACTATCTATTTTAGCAATAAAAATAGCACGAGCACCACCACTATTTGACAATGCTGGTAATGACCCAAATTGTAGATCACTACTATAATAAGACCCTGTTATTACACTAGATCCATCACTAAGAGTTGCTATACTTCTAGCCTTATCATTAGAAGTACCACCAGCACTCTTTGACCATATCCAAGTTCCATTACTATCTATTTTAGCAATAAAAATATCAAGACCACTACCACTATTTGTATTTGACAATTCTGGTAATGACCCAAATATCATTTGATTGGAATAAGCTCCTGTTATAATACTAGATCCATCATCAAAAGATGCTATATCACTGACATCTAGAGACCCAGCACTATTATAGCCACTAGAAGCATATCTATACGTTTCAAAATATGATTGTTGACCTGATGATTGTGTTAAACAAGACAGGAAGAGCAACATTAATAGTAACCATAAAATGCATGATATCATAATTTTTTAATTTTTATAAATTGTTCAATTATGTCCTTTTATTGTTGAGATTAAAGCCTTTTATTTTTCATGTCTTGATATGTAAGGAAAAGCATCGAGCGTTTGCAACGGAAATTCTTGAAACATGTCTAAAATATCTTTAATATCTTATGTTAACTACTTTTTGTTCGTCAGCTAGAACGGAGGCGCCGCGCATAGCCAGAAGTTCCAAGATAGAACCGCTCATCATAGACGGAAACGACGAGAGTAAAAAGTTATGTTCCAATGATGTTGTCGTATTCTGCAAGTGATATGTTAGCATGTTAGGATAAAAAAATTTTGAACCTTATTTTTGAATATTTGTTGTGTAGGAGTGTTTTGAAAAATGGAAAATCTTACATGTACCCATATTGAAAAAGAAGAAAAGATGACATTAGATATATTTCGTTCTAGTAAGGCTCTAGTGTTAGATTTTTGGCATACAAAATGCGTTAAATGTCCAGCAGCGTTAGAAAAGTTAAATAAATTAAGCGTCGATTATCCTGGAGTTATATTTGCATCATGTGCAGTCAGTTTAAGTGAAGGTGATTTAGATATGGTGACAGAAATGGTAGAAGATACATGGGAAAATTTAACACATTTATATATGACTATAGAAGAAAAAGAAAAAGCAAAAGAAATATATGGATTTAAATCTGTACCATTTTGTGTAGTCTTTTCAGTTGATGGTGAAATTTTAGCTAAAGGTGATCCTAAAACCATTGATTTTCAATTATTATTTGATGAAAATAATGATAATGAAGATATTAATGATGAAAATAATAATGTTACCACTACTGTTTTTGAAAAAACTATTGAATCTACTACAACTAATACTGAAAATGAAACACCAGCTTTAATCTTTGATGAAGACTTTTAAAAATATGGTAATATTTAAAAAATGTTTAGCAGATGATAGATTTTATTACTAATAATTGAAAAGGGTAAATCTAAAGAATAGGAACAAGGAATAGGAGAAAAGGACAAAATAAAGATTACAAATAATATGTCAAGTTAGTGTGATCGGGTCTATTTTCAAAAAATTTTATTTATTTTAATTCATTAATATTCTACTTCATTTTTTATCATACTTATATTTTCCTCATTTAGCCTGGTATGATATCCATTCATATTAAAAATATATTTTAATTAACATTCAGTTTTTAGTGTTAGTACCATAAACATTATTATTATTATCATTGTAGATTTTATTGTAAAAGAAATCAGAAGTTGGTTGTAACAATATTATACATTTCAAATTCAATTTCATTTTCACACAAATTTCACACGACTACAACTGACTATACTTATTGATTAGTCCAATAAATAACCAATCTATAGTCGTAATCAATTTCATAAATGGTAAAACTCAACTTTCAAATGTTTAATTATTTTCCTCTTCTTTTATTCATTTACTTCTTTTTTGCTCATTACTCATTTGTTTTTCTAAATCATCATCAAACTTTAAAGATATTTAAAGTATATATATAATTTAACTTAACATTCTTCTTCCATTTTAATTAATTTATCAACACCATCAATCATTCTTTGCACTAATTGTACTTCAGATGATCCAACACGACCTTTATTGGAGATATCAAATTCACCATTAGGACCCGGTGGAGAATGTTCTCCTCTTGCTCCTCGGGCCTGAAGACCCATGCTGTCACAGTACTCTTCTAATGCTTCTACCCCCATTTTTTTATATAATTTAGGTAATTTTAACATAACGGATGCTCTTAAACCTGTACCAACATTGGATGGACATGTTGTTAAATAACCATAATGATCATTATAACTATAACCATATCCACTTTTACCTAAAGATTTTTCAACTTCATTGATAGCCCTAGCCCATCTTGCAAATACTTCTTTGACATTACCTCCCATTTGCATACTAATACAACGCATATGATCCTCTTCATTGATCCATACTAAAAAAGTTTGATCTTTATTATGGAAAATACCACGTGCATCAGGCCAATCACGTGCAGCACCACAATTAGCAAGAACATTACGAGGTGTTGGTTTTTGAAATAAAAATCCTTGTTTTTGTAAAGAATCTTCTTGATCTTTAGTCATACCACCAAGAGGATAGTATACTCCTTCAAGATCACCAGCCATACCTTTTAATGCACTAGATAATAAAAATTCAACTTTTCGACGTTGTGCACGATCAGTAGATGGTGGTAATGCTAAACCATCAACAGAACGACCAGCACGAATACGTGTTGAAACAACATATTCATCAAATTTTTTGGCTTGAGCTGGAGTCATTTTGATATTTTCATAATTCATATCAGAAGTATGAGAATCTGTTGGTTTAAAACCATGCCAACCTTCAATAACAATATCAATAATTTCTTTGAAAGTATCATATGATGCAGCTTCACCAGCAACAATACCAACACCTAAATGAGGTGCATCAATACCACATTGAATAGCTTGATCAAATGTAAAACCCATAGGTGTTTTGGCATTAGCAAATTTAGTATATAACTCAGGACGTTCACGTAACGCTTTAGCAGCTAATCCACGATGAGCAGGTGTAATTGGTGGAAAATTTGATGCAGGATCAACATTTTTACCTGATGAACCAACACCTAAATCAGATTCAATATTTTTTACACTCTATTACAGTAATATTAAATGTTGAAAAGTATATTTATAAAAAAGAAAATTATATTAGAATCTAATTATTATTAAAACATCATTTATATCTTTATGTTACTTACCGTAATAATTGTATCTAATTTATCAGATGTAGCATCACTTGATGCACGTCTAGAAACCATTGTAGACCCAAGAGCGGAAACACCGACAATACCAGTAGCTTTAATTGCAGTTGAAAACATTATATTAGCAATTTTTTATCAAATTATGAGATGAATTCGTCGATGAATGAGTGAGGTGGGGATTTCTTGATGTTCCTATGTTGCAAACAACATTGGCACCTACTTTTCCTTGGTGGATAGAAGAAAGTATTATTAAATATCAAATTTTATATTTTATATACCTAATTTTAATATTTTTAAAATTTGATACATAAAAATGGGAGCTAAAGCATTAATTCATAGTCATCCAACTGATAAAGGAAGTAAAGGTGGTCGTAGATGTCGCGTTTGTGCCAATCAAGGTGCTATTATTAGAAAATATGGTATTATGATGTGTAGACAATGTTTTCGTGAACGAGCCCTTGACATTGGATTCCAAAAATTTAACTAGCTTCTTTTTAAATCTTTAAGTGAAAAAATAGAAAGATTTGCAAGAATTTATACAATTGTTTTTTATTCTTTTTAAAAAAATAGGAAACTAATTTATATATACTGCATTAGTGTTAGTTTAGTTTATCATAGAAAGTGTCTGAGAGTTTTAAAAAATATACATCATTAAATCTTATAACTATTTAACTTTAAACAATAGAATTGGTAAAAATATAAAAAACAGAAACAATGACAGTCAACTGCAGCCAACTCCTATTTCAATTTTTATAATATAATCTCTAAGAATTTAGGATTGAAGAAAGGCACCTGAGATGATTCGGATGAAATGAAATGATATGAAATGAAATCAAATGAAATCAAATGAAATCAATCAATGTTTTTGAATTCTTCCAATATCCTTGCCATCCCTTTCTGTCCACCTACTTGCTTCGCTATATGTTCCATTTTTCTTATATTGCTCTTCCATATATCCGAAGTGTCTCTATCATCATCATTATGATCATCATTGTTACTACTATTATCTTCTATATCCACGTGTCCTTGGGTATATTCATCAATCGCATTCTTTACATCATCAACTAACAAGTAGTGAATCATGGGGTAGGGGGATTTATTAGTGTAGGAAGCAATAACGCTTTCTCTCTCCTCCTCCTCCTCCACCTCCTCTTCGTCTTCGTCTTCCACTTTTTTAGGGAATTCTTTATTATCATCATCATTTTTATAAAAATTATCATCATCATCATATTCAATTGTGGAAGCAAATTTATAATCTGGATGAAAGGAAGCCACTTGAATGAATTCACCACATCCAGTTTGATTCAATACATCTTCTACATTTTGTACTGTATCATAAAAAGTAGCAAAATCTTTGAATTGTGGCAATACTATTAATAGAGTGCGAACATGTTCATCTTCTTTACCAGGAGTAAAAATTTCTTGTCTTTTTATTAATTGTTGAGCTAATTTTATAAATTCTGTATAAAGTTCTTCATTTTTATAAAAATTATTATTAGGTTCATTATGAAGAACTTTTACTCTTAAATACGGCAAAACAGTTTTTGCCCATGGACATAAATTATATTTGATCACCTAACATATGTAATGTAAATGTGATTTAAAAAAAGAACGAGTAAAATGAGCATTAAAAAAATTAGCAAATAAAATTTTTTTTTTCGAAAAAAATTCAAAAAAACGTACCCACTTCTCAACCCAATTCACACTTATATCAATAATTTTTGCATCATTTTCTTCTATATTACTAGTCGATAAACGTTGCAAATTCATAATACTTTTCATTCTAGGCATGCGAGAATTCCTCATGATTCTAATGGACCGTAATGTCCCTAATTTTCTTATTGATGGTACTCGAAAGTTAGATGAGAAAGCATTGATCTTAAACATATTACTATTACACAATAATAACAAAATAATTAATACAAACATAAGAGCAATCCACTACTTCCTAGAATTCGATTAAGAGATTCGAGATTTTCCTAGCCCAGCCCAGCCTAGCCTAGCCTTTTACACTTGATACGCTAAGCATGGTTATTATATGGAATTATGGAAATCCAGAACCAGGATCATGGAATATGGGCTCAAATAGAATATAAGCGTACATACTCTTTATTGTCCATCATCAACAATTTGCACATTCGTTTTTGCTCCGTTTCTATCGATGATATATTAGTAGTAATATTTGTTGTTGATGTTGATGATGTATTGAGTAATTTACAAATATCATTCTTCTCTTGATTAATCTTTTGAAATAATGATAATTGATTATTCTTTGCATCAGTTTGAATAATAGACTCTGATTCTAACCCTAACCCCAACTCGATCTGGATATTGTTTCCATTATCCACTCCTTCCTCTTCATTTCTAATTTTATAAAAATCATTATAATTCTTCTTAGTAGTTCTTGGACTTGGTCTTGGTCTTGATTTCTCATTTTGATTAAGGTTATTAATATGCCTCAAATATTGATCTAATTTAGCATTAGCAGCATTATATAAAGCCAAATCCAATGGTTGTAAAGCATCTAATACCCTTTTTTGATCATTATTCAAATCATCTCCATTTGTATAAGTTTTAGTACGATGTGGATAATCATAACTATAACTCATATCATCCAGTGGCCAACCGAGAATGTAAGATAACACCACCAGGCTCTCATCAAATCGATCTAGAATCATTGCATATAGCTTTCCTGTCTCTATATCGTGTAACAAATCATCAAATTCTATAGGTGCATTATCGTTATTATTATTATTATTATTATCATTAGTAGCAGTACTTGTACTACCAGTACTACTAGTCATGCGTAATTGAACATTTTTATTTTTAGTAGAGCTATAAAAATCAATATTTTTACTTTTAGTCCCGAGTAATTCTTGGGTGGTGGCATCAAGACCAGTTCTATAAACAAATCTTTCTCGGTATCTCTTAAGCAAATTATGATTAATAAAGATATTACTACTACTACTATTTTTATAATTTTTATTATAATTTTTATTATTATTAATATGATGATGAGAAGGTTTTTCATATACTCGACCTAAAGAATCAACAAATGTAGTCAAATTCATACCAAATTTAGCGGAATGCCGATATTGTTTCGGAAAATTTTTTGAAAAATCTCCACTACTACTACTACTACTACTACTACTACTACCACTATCACTTCCATGGCCAAATAATAATTTATATTTTGTGTAAGAATTTGATAAAAGAAATTCGTGAAAGTGTGATGATAATGGTTGCATACCATGTGAATACCAAGACCACGCAGAGCGAAATCTTTCAGCTGGTCTCCTTAAAATTGTTATTGCTATACCATTATAATTATTAACTAATGCATTTGATTTATATATATTTTTATTATTAATTATATGATGACACCATAAATCATATGGATGTTTACCATTATTTAGTCCTTGTCCATTTTTTAATAAAGTTATGTCATTTTCGTCATTCATATCATATGTGTGTCCAGGATGATTTAATGGTGGAATATAACAATTCCATTTTTCCTTAATACATTTCCTTAATATTATCATTGTGACGCTTGAAGAACCAGTTTTATGAGTTTTTAAGAATATAAACCCCTTTTTATTTTTATTACTAGATGATAAATCAGAATTACTAAAAAAATTATCAATAGAAATAGAGTCAACAACAACAAAATAATACACAGCAATCGTTATTACAAAAAAAAGTAATATCTTCATTTTAAAAGATTTATTAGATATGTTTATTCAAAAAACCAATTAAAATAAAATTTATTGTTTTAAAAAATAGTCCAAAAGTCATATTAGTAACTATTTTGGTTGTTATGCCACAATATTTACCTATTTTACCCGATTATCCATGCCTACCAGGCTTCCCAGCTAGCTCCTAGCAAAGAGCAGGAAACGCCCTACATGTTGAACCCCTACCCTTTTGGACTTTTGGACTGACTTTTGGACAAAAATTTCTCATATTTTTTTATTTTAGAGAAAAAGAAAGGTCGCGATGCTTTCTTTAGGAGACAATCTATACCAAAAATGTTATTGTGAAGAGAATATTTATCATTTGGCTTCAAAAGCTGTAGATTTTGAGGACAAAAATGATAACAAAATCAATAATCAAACTTTTGTAATATTCATTTCTTCTGAAAATCGATGTGTCCCTATATGGCAACAAAAGATGAATGAATCAGATTTGAATGACGATCCAGTATTATGGGATTATCATGTTGTTTTATTACGTCAAGAAGTTGATGAAAATTGTTTTTCAAAAAATATATACATTTATGATTTTGATACTAGACTTCCATTTCCTAGTATATATCATATATATTTATCCCAATGTTTTAAAACATCAGTACTTAGTAATATAAAAGAGGAATTTTCACCTTTATTTCGAGTTGTAAAAGCAAAAGAATTTTTAGACAATTTTGCTAGTGATCGCAGACATATGAAAACAAACACATTAATTGATTCCTCTACTAATATAACTACTAGTAGTCCTAAAAGAGATGATCCTGCAGAATATATACCACCACCACCACCACCACCATCATCATCATCATCATCATCATCATTCACCTGGCTTTCACCACCACCAAAATGGAATTGTATTCAAGGTCAATTAGCGAGAACCAGTACACCCATAGTGATGCATAACCTTGATGATTACCGACATATGACACATGATGAAGAAAACGTGATGAATTTGGAAGAATTTAAAGCGTTTATCAAATTATTAGAAGCACAAGACAATATTAAAAACAATAATAATAGTAATAATAATAATAGTATCCCTACTACTATTACTACTACTACTACTACTACTACTACTACTACTACTACTTGCGAAGAAGTTAATTCTAATAGTAATGTTACTGCAACAGAGACGTTCACCACATTGATGAATAAGAAGGATATTATAGAAATAGAGCAGGAAATAAAGAGACTTGTGGTAGATTAAATTTAAATGTAGTAAGACTGCAAGTGTTACTATCACTTTAAGACTAATATTGTATTATATTATTAAGATTAAATATTCATTATTTAAATTGTAATAAATTTCATAAAAGATAATTACCATGCAAATCAATCAAATCTATTTCAAATTTTCGACTCAATCATCGACGACAAAGTTCTTTTGATCATGGAAGCACCAAAT
>Ga0099800_1131_pt1 | contig 20429 bp, 32 predicted proteins | sample Uncmet6_SortRC_1_FD_89868 | JGI IMG/M metagenome (GOLD analysis project Ga0099800, IMG submission 89868) | Marine eukaryotic communities from CALCOFI LINE 67, Pacific Ocean - CN11_C50_N6_SortRC_1 | ecosystem: Environmental > Aquatic > Marine > Oceanic | place: Pacific Ocean: Monterey Bay... | reverse complement strand
TTATAGGAGAAAGAAACATGAAAATAAAAGAAGCAAAAAAAATAATCATATCACTATCACAGCCTGACAAAATGCCTGGTTATGCCTACGGGCTGCCAGCGTGGGAGTGTAAGACCGGCGGCAAGCTGGCCAAGGTCCCGGGCTCGGTGTGCTTTGGCTGTTACGCCATGAAGGGTAACTATACCAGGTTCCCAGCGATCAAGCGCTCACAATATAAAAGACTGGCAAGCCTGAAGGACCCGCGCTGGGTGGAAGCCATGGCCGTGGTGATCAACTCGCAAGCCGTGAGTAAACACAAAGTTTTTAGATGGCACGACGCCGGCGACGTCCAGGACCTGGACCACCTAAACAAAATTTTTGAAGTTTGCAGGTTAACGCCGGGCATGCAGCACTGGATGCCAACGCGTGAAGCCTGGATCAGGGACCACCTTGAGCAATGTCCAAAAAATTTAATTATAAGACTATCAATGACAATGATTGACCAGGCAGCCGCTGGCAGCTGGCCGCATACGTCGACGGTGACCACGAAGCCGGGCGCTCGTACATGCCCGGCACCGGACCAGGGCGGCCAGTGTGGCAGCTGTAGACAGTGCTGGTCTCATGACATAGGAAATATTGCATATGGCAAACACTAAAAAAAAAATAAAAAATACAAATACAGTATGGGTTCAAGCTCCCAAGCTTTCGAACCAACCTACGCAAGCCGCCAAGCCGCAAGCTAAGGGTTCAAGCTTCAAGCCTGAGTCCACAAGCTCCAGGATCCTTGCACCAGGGTACAAGCGGTAAGACCCCTTGTCCGGGGAACAAGCAACAAGGATAAATGTATTTAAATTATGCTTTACGTGAAAGCTAATTTGGTGGGGTGAAAAGCGTATTTTGTTACTTAATGTTACCTTTAACTCAACAGTGAAAAACCTGCCAGTATCATTATAACCCAATAGATCGGGAGTGCCCAATAAGCTACGGTTTTCCAATCTTGTCCAATTAATTTTACTTTTAATTCCTTTAAGCTCACGCCACAAATCCTTCTCTAATTTAGCCAAGGTAACCTCTTACAGCTTGCCAATAATTTTTGGCATCTTCCAAGTACCGCCTCGTTTAATTCCTTTTAAATTTAAAATGTGCGTGTCTCTATCACCAATCATTCTAGTTTCCAACAACTGAATTTCAACTAGGTCTAATTTGTCTCCGTTAGGTAATTCAAATTGAACTCTAGCGTTTTGTGCGGCAGGAGATTTTAAAAATTTGTCTAAATATTGTCGTAATTCTTTTGCTTTCATACTCTTGTGTTTATATAAGATTTTATGTATAAAGCAAGTATGAGTCAAGATATTGTCAAAAAGAAGGCAGCCTATCCAATAGAGCTTACAGAAATGCAACGTAGATTTTGTGAGTATTTAATTATGAATGAGGGTAGAACTACTAGAACTGAAGCAGCTTTACACGCTGGATACAGTCCTAACAGGGCTAGAATAGAAGGGTCTGAGCTTATGCAAAACCCAAAAATTCAAAAGTATTTACAGGCTAGATCAAACGAAGTTAACAGAGCATTTACTGTTACAAAAAACAATTATGTTAGACGTCAACAAGTGTTATCACAAAAACTTGTAGATGAAGGTAAGATAAAAGAAGCTGCACCGTTTGAACAATTAATAGGTAAAGCAACAGGACAGTTTGTAGAAACACATTTACATGGTAATCTTAGTGACTTAGCCAAAGAAGAAAAATTAGAAGAGATTAAAAGACTTAAAACTTTACAACAAGAAAGATTACAAATAACTAGTGAATCTTCGTTATCTTCTTCACGCAAGAAGTCGGGAAAACGGAACGTTCCGAAAAGTGAATAGAGCCATCGGCTTCTACATCATAACCTGCAAAGATTCTTACAGTCTCATCATCTTTACTAAATAACCAACCTTCACTCACAGGTGTGGCTAGTTTCATATCTTTAAACTCTCTGTCTGTACCCCAACCGCCTTCAGTGATGATATCAATCCAATCTATACGCACACGTTTGTACGGAAATACAACAGACTCTTTAACCGTCTTAGGTTTTGTGTAGCTGTTTATTCTTCTAGATTTCTTTTTGGATTTCATACTGACTGTATATACCTCTCTCAATGATTTTTAAATTTAAAAATGCAAATCATATGCGCGCGTCCCTTATTTTGTTGGTATTGCTTGCTTATTTGATGTTTTTTACAAAATTGTATCTTTTGTAACCAATTGTATCCTGCTCTAGGATACAAATTTCGAAGAATAAGTGTTGGTATACAACACTTCTAGAATTTGTACCAATTGTAACCACTTTTAAAAAATATTTTTTTTTATTTTTGTTTTTATTTTGAAAAGGGTATACAAAGGGTACAAATGAAATTAGCCTATGATTTACTATACTTTTTGATCATTTTTTGTATCCTGACCCTCTTTTGCCTGGGTACAATTTTGATGATATTGGTCTACTTTCTTCAAGAATGCGTGTTGATACCTTACGAATTCACGTCCAGACACCTCAAACTTCTGAAACATAAAATCTTTGGTACACATTAGAATGATTCCAGACTGTATTTTGGTACCATAAACATAGTTATGGGCCATACAATATGCCCCCAGCTGCTCAAAGTAATCCTCGATCCATTCTCTACGTTTTGGTTTATTTGATTGCTTGAAGTCTATGATAGCCGGCTGGCCATCAAAGATACCGACAACGTCAGTTGCTCCTGCATACAACCCAGGATAGTATAAAGTCACCTCTTGACCCCATACTTCTTCCAGGTCCCTGAGCCCTGATTCTATAATCTTGTTTGCCATCGTCTCGGCCTGCACGCCCAGCGGTGTAAGGTCCTTGAGCCCTGTGCCGTCAATATGTGCCTCTAAATACTTGTGCATGGCTGTACCACGCTCGGCTGCATCGTCTCTTACCTTGTCTGCTGCCTTGTCACCCATCTTCGCTTTCCACCTAGCCAAAGATGCTTTCTTCTCGTCCGACTGGCATGCGGAAAGGATTGTTGTCACACTCGGCAACTTCTCTTCTCTTATATCATAGTGTCGTTTACCACCAATCAATGTACGCATTGACCGTGGGTAATCGTATAACTTATTAAATTTATAACTCACAGCTTGTCCTTTAATTCTTTTAAATACTCTTCGTTATCTTCCATGTCTTCACGTTCCTTTTTATTACGTTTAGATTGTTGATAACTTTCTTCTAAATCTCTCTGTTCCTGTTGTAATTTATCAAATTTTTCTTTTTCTGTAGCCATAGCCTTTGCTCCTATTTCCGTATAACTTACACCACGACCACGACGTTAACATCGTTGAGTAATGATATATTCTTTCAAGTATATATATTATAATTTTTTCCATTCTCTTATATCCACTATATTGTTTTTATTTTTTCTTTTACTAGGCATTTCATCTAATACTTCTCTAGTGTCTAGATTAACATAGACTAGATGTACACCTAATCTTGTTTGTTCTTCACTAGGTACACGATTAACTTTCCAACCATTCTTTGATCTTAAGCTAATCGCTTTTACATCAATCAATAATGTATAACCATCATTGTCTAATACAACCATGTCGACAGGTCCTTGTGCTGATATGTTTTTAAACACACCATAACCTTTTTTAATAAAAAACTCTTGGGCAATCAATTCTGCTTGATCGCCTTTGATATGTTTTTTATTTCTTGTCATACATGACTCTAATGTTGCTATTCTCTTCAGCAAGTCTATCGATGTCTTTTTTTAATCCACCGATCTGTACTTCCTGGTCCAGAATTGCAACACCCGCTTGCCTACATTTAGCTTGTAGAAACTCTATTTGTTTCTTTTGCTTAGCAATGATGTCTTTATCTGTTTCTTTAGTCACTGTTTCCTCCTTTTATTATCCAACGCATTGCAGATGTTGTTGGGTCAAACCCATCAAAATCATACTTACTGCAGCCTGTGGATACCATCAGCATCAATAATAATATCATCAGCTTGACTTGCATCTATTTCTCCTTCCGAATCACACACACCACATTGTGCTGTAATTTCTTCTTTAGTTAATTTGTAAGGAATCCTTACATAACCGTTGCCTTTACACGTTGGACATATTACTTTAGTCTTTTTTAACTTTGCCATTTAGTTTCCTCGCTTTCTCATTTACTAAAATACTTATAGTTTGTGATCTACTTAGAATCGTATCTGGTTGTATTACTTTTCTTATCTTATCAATTAAGTCATAGGTCTTATGACTCAGTGATACATTTTTATATTTAGTTATATCAGTCATTGTGATACACTCCTTTCTTTAGATTTATCATATAGGATTTATCTTATAATTTACAATAGATGTCAATGACAAAATTTGTTTTATTAATGGTTTTATGTAGCGAGCTTGCGTCTCATCAATGCAAGATTATACCTACACCTAAAGTATTATTTGATGACTATAGTTCTTGTATAGTTTATGGTTATGACTACTCACATAAATTAATGGCAGGGTTCGACCCAGAATGGACAAACAGTATGAAAACTTATACTAAGTTTTCATGTAAGCCTGATAAAATCATATAAAACCCTGTAATTTCCGTGCACGTACTTTTACAGGGCCAAAGGCTCCACACCTACCCTCATTTTATTACGAAGGTCAAAGGTTGACGTACAGAGGCTAGCGCGAGGCATTACATGGACGGAGGTCCTTTTCATCATCGTTTATCTACACATACAACCAACGAAGGTACTACCATCGTTCATAATATGTAGATTTAATTCGTTTACATAACCGGTTAATTTTAACCGAAGTATGTCGCATAATTCAAAACAATCTACTTTATCTGTTAAGACTATGCCTTCTAACATTTGTTTTGTAACAGGTATTAACTGGTACAAACTTTCATTTAGAATTATTAATTCCATTATTCATCTTCCATAACTTTAGAATCAAAGTTTCTTGTGCCATGGGCTATGATCTTCTTGATCCCTGGTCCCTGCAGCTCTAAGCTTGCATAAGCTGACCATGCTTTTTTAATCAAGTTCATTTCTAATACAAGATTAGACCATTGCTTTTGACTAATGTCTTTACTCGTTATCGTTAGTTTTTTCATTTAATGTTTTTATCCTTTCTTTAAGCGTGTTTACGTAATCAAGTTGTATGTTAACCATATCAAAATATGGACCCGGATGACTTATATCATGCTGAGTTTTGATCAATCGCTTTAATTTTTGATCTGCAACTTCTAACAAACTTTTGTTATATTCTATTATTTCTTTCATTCTTTCTATATAGTATCTTATGGGATAATTGTCAACCCTGACCTTTGTATCGCGTCATTTTTTTCTGACGTTTTTCTGCCTTATTTAATGATTTTTTGTGTTGTCTTGGGCCTCTTTTCTTAGGTTTGTCACGAGGCGTAAAATGCGTAAATCTTTGTTTGGCCACTTATTTCCATTCCTTAACAAAAACTTTACCACCATCATTACGTGAAGTCATGACAGGTAGATAACTTATTTTACCATTTACATGTTGCTGTAAATCTGCACCGCAGTTCATACATCTATATAATTCATTAGTTAGTCCAACTAACATTGTTAGCTCACTACAAGTTGGACATTCACCATTCACTACTTCTGCAGTTATTTTCATTACTCCAATATTAACTTTTTTATAGATAAAGATCCATCAATATTTTGCTCTAATTCCGCCATAGATTTTATGCACTGGTACTTAACATGTCCCTCAGGTTTTGTCCCACGTTTTGCAATCCTCTTACCTTTTAAACATTCAGACATCGACGGCTGAATACGTGCTTCCTTGATCTCTCCCTGTACAATCATCAATAAAGCTACCACCAACTCTGTCATAAAATTTTACCTTTGTTTTCACCTTGCTTGATAACATATTTTTGTGTACCATGCTTGCCGTGTTCAACAGATTTTTTTAAATTCTTAACAAAGTTCATTTGTTTAGCTTTCTTTTCCATGTCAGAAATATATTTTACAACTTGTCTAGTAATTCTTTCCATTTTCTCTTACCTTGTCTTTTAAATTCTCTATATCTTCTAATGCTTTTTCTAATTGTGAGCTAAGAAATTCTATGTTTACTTTGTTTGTCATGTTTAACTCTTGAGTCTTTTCCATTTTCTCTACAGACTTATAAAGATCTTCCAATAAAAAATGTTGCTCCTGATCGACGGGCACCTGTTCAGATTTTTTTAACAAATCATTTGTAAATAATTCTCTTGATGTCTCTAGCGATACTAACCTCGCCGTCAACTCCGTGTATGCGAACACGCCGGCTGCGACGAGTAAAATTAGGCTAGCAACCGTCTTCATCGGCATCTGCACAGCAGCGGATTCAGATATGTTGAGTGGTTTATTTGCCATTGTTTATCTCATTTTCAAAACTTATGTCTGTGTCGTGATCTTTTTTATGTGTATAAGTTCTTTTAGAATTTTTTTTATTTTTACATTGACATCTTGGGCCTGCTAATTTGTTAGCAACAGCCTCACATATACGGTCTAAGCCACTGAAGAATGCATATAAAAATCTATCAATCATTTTTAGGTTTTGGTAGCGGTAGTATATAGTCTTTTGGTGGTATTTTCAATTTGCTTTTAGTGGGTCCTATTATCTTATCACCCATTAAATTAAGCTTAGGGTTCTCTTTTTTGTAGTCATCTTTCATATCATCCCACAAACTTTGAGAATCATCAGGTCTAGTGGTGTCTCTTGTAGGAGTTACACCTCTACATTTAGATACCAATAAATTAAAATTAGAATTGTTTGCAAGACTAGGGTTGCTGTTAACTCGACCACACATCTTCATTAGTTCTAATTGTTGTTTGATTGCTACATTTTCTTTTGCTGTTTTACAGTCTGTGCCTAAATATTTTCTGTAGGTAAATCTAAGATATTGATCTTCATGTGTATTACTATCACTATAATTATAATCAGTGTCACGTCTCTCTGTGCTTACTTCCATTTCACCACATCGTACACCATAGTCGTTAAGATATTCGTTTTTAGGGTATGCAGGTCCACCAAACAAAGCTAGTAGTGTTAGCATTATAATAAGTATTGCCGTAAATCTGTAGTCCATCCTGAAAATCTCCATACATTACCTGTTTAAATCCTTAATGTCGTAGCTGTGTTCTCTAACTTGATCTGCAAGTTGTCTATATAAATTCTCTGCCATCTGCCACGTAGACTCTGCAGAAGTTAGTCTTGTGTTTTGATCTGTAATTTTTTCTTGTGCAACTTTTAAATCTCTTTGAAGATTTACTATTTGAGTTTGATTGTCGTTGATTGTGTCTGTTAGATTAACAATATATCTAACACCAGTGAACGTTCCAACTAATACAGAAGCTATTACGGGTACTAATATAAAATTTTTCTTTAATAGATCTGCTAGGTTCATAGGACATAAACTAAAATATAATAGCCCCTAATATAAATCCTGCTACAGCACACACAATTTCTCTTCGGTTGTGTAATTGCCAAACCATAAATTTATCTTTGTATTTATTTATCATTATCTTCCTCCAGGTTTCTCAGCTGATAGTCATAACTGCCTTCTTCATGCTCGTCAGTAATCCATTTAGCTGAATTTTCTACGGAATATATCTTACTGCTTACCAATCTATTAATCAAGTTTTTTGATGGGTCCACACCCATAGATGCATCAAACATTTTAAGCCTATTATTGGGCTGTATTGCAAAGTTTCCGTCTTCTAACTGCAGAACATGACCACATTTGTGTTGATCTGGTTTTTCAGCATAACCAAAATTTAATTCATTAAAGTCTCCTGAACACCAATCAATAGTAAATAAATATTTACCTTTACGTTTTACTTTACGTCGTGATGTATATTGCATGGTAGCACCGGCTAGCTCATAAAAAGTTGTAACACTTACATTATAACTAAAACTGTCCCACATAACTAATTCATCTAGTGGCAATTCTTTTACACCCGGTTTTGTACAGAATGCTGATATAGGTGCTCGCCACCACAGGCCGCCATCTTCCATTAAGAAATGAAACATAGGTACTCTGTTTGGTATAGAACTAAAACCAAATACACCTACTTCAAAATATTTATCGTGTGAATCTTTTTGATCTCTAAGATAGTTGCCTCTTACGTAGCATTCTATTATTGGTATGTTTGCATTAAGATAAGCCATTAGTCATTTATACTTCCCCAGTTTTTACCGTGTTCGTAGTCTACTTTGTTTGGAACCTCCAGACTAACAGCTTGCTCCATAATCTCAACAATATTTTTTGCCTGTGCGTCATTTTCTATTGATAAACATAACTCATCATGTATTTGTATGTGTGCTACAATTCCTTCCTTGTATAATTCTAACATAGATTTTTTTGTCATGTCTGCTGCACTACCTTGAATTAATTTGTTTAATGCTTTGTATGTGTATGCTCTTTTAATCCCTGGTCCATGTTCCGCCAATGCATCTTCGTGTGTCATAGCTTTGTGCATACCAAAACTATTTGGTTCCCATAAATGAAACCTACATAGTCGTCCTAGCAAAGTTCTTATCTGTCCACGATCTTGTGCCCTGTTAGATGCTTTCTCCATAAGTTGTTTAACAAAAGGTACTTTACCATGATACGTGTTAAATAATTCTGCAGCTTTGTCTTTTGATACTCCAAGTTCTGCCTGTAGTTTAGCTTTACCCATACCATAAAATAATCCTAAGTTAATTGTTTTAGCTTGTGATCTAGGTATCTCTGCCATGTCTGCTACTGTTTGGTGGAAGTCTGAGTTAGCATCATTATTGTAAGCGTCTACTACATCATAAACAGATGGTAATTTGTATAAAGCAGCATAATGCACTACCAGCCTAGGTTCTTGTTGAGAATAGTCAAAGCAACCCCATCTATGGCCTTCCTCTGGTATAAATAATGACCTAATCTTAGGTCCAAGGTCTTTGTTACGTGCTGGAATCTGTTGTAGATTTGGATTCTGGTAGGAGAACCTACCAGTAACCGTGCCACCCCCAGCATTTCTTAATTGGTTTATCTCTGCATGGATTCTACCTTTGTGTTCGTATCTTAGAATAGAATCTATAAATGTTGTGTGTGCTTTGTTAACTTCTCTTGCCTTTGCAATCATATTAACAACAGGATGTTTGTGTTCTTGTAGAAAGTTTTTTGTAAAACTTGGTGCTTGTGTTTTTTCTGTTCTATCAAACTCTATCTTTAAATTTTCAAATACTTCTGCTATACTACTTGCGGCCCAAATCTGTGGCCTTACATTGGTTTCTTTTTCTATTGCGTTTAGTAAAGCATTCTCTTCAGCTATTAGTGTTTTCTTTAATGTGTGTGCTGCTTCTACATCTACCCTTACGCCTTTGAATCTCATGTCAACAAGACATGGAAATAAATCTGTTTCTAAATTAAAAATAGATTCCAAGTCTTGTGATATAATTTCTTTCTTCATTTCTTGCCACAAACCAAACGTTGCTTCTGCATCACGTTCGGCATATGCACCTACGTTAAGTGATGGTAATTTGTACATTTCTGATTTAGGATCTATACCCCATTCAGCTGCTGCTTCTGCAAGTGCAGCTTCGTTCTTAACAAAACCTAAATACTTCCACGATAAACTATTAAGATCGTATCTAAATCTATTCTCATCAGTTACAGCTGCAGCTATCATTGTGTCAACAATCATACCATTAATAGTTAAACCCATAGCTTTGATCCAACATACATCGTACATTGCATTGTGAAATATTTTTGTAGAGTTTGTTTTAAGAATATCTTGAAACCATTCTAAAACTTTTTTACGATCCATGTTGCCACCACCTTCGTGTGCAATAGGAAAGTATCCTTTGTAGTGTGCAGTGGCTACAGCTATTCCTATAACTTCACCATTACCAATAATAGATCCAGATCCTTTTTTAATTAAATCAGGATCTCTTGTTTCTAAATCAATTGCAATTTCGTCGACCTGTCTAAGATCTGGAAATTCTGTGGGTATTACCCATTCTGTTTGTGCGCTAAATGTAGGTATCTTCATAATATTAAATAACAAAGAATTAATAAACATGTGAACAACCCCATGTAGTGAGGTATATGATTATTTGGTTCCATAGTCCCTTTCGATTATCATTTCTATAAAATGTATTGCTTTTTCCAAGTCCTGTTTCTTTCCTTTATCGCGATGTCTTATTATGTATTTTATAGCACAACCTTCAGGATATAGCAATTCATTCTCAACTACAAACTTACTTGGCTGAATTTTATATTTTTGGTAGTGGCTCCCGCCATGCTGCTTATCCCAAACTTTCGATGTCATAACCTTTGTCCTCATATTTAGCTGTTAGTATGTATAGGTTTTGTTTTGTACGTGTTACACCTACGTACCAAACTCTTTGTTCTTCGTCGTACTTGTCTTCACTTCTTTCTACTGCTTCTCTTATTTTTTTTGTGTTATCTAAAATTAACAAAACGTTTGTAGCTTCACCACCTTTTGCTGCGTGTATTGTAGATAATTTTACTCTTGCTGGTTTAGATAATTCTTCATTAAGTCTTAACATTTCTCTTATGTATAAACTTTCTTCCGGATCTGTTTTAAAAACATCAAACCAACGTTGTGTTTTTGAATAACCCCATTCAAATAAATCATACATTCTTTCTTCTTTGGGTGTTTCTTCTTCTAAAAATTCAAATAGATCTTTTATTTCAGACAAAGATAGTTTGTCTCCATTGGTCCAACGTGTGTAGTCCTGTATCGATTTATACAATCTTGTCTTATAACTCTTTCTACCTTTTATTTCAAAGTAAATAGCCATATCTTTTAATATAGGTTTTATTTTTGTTAGTTTATCATTAGTTCTTGCTAGCACTAACCAATCACCATCATGCAATGGTGCATCTTCAATCGAAGTTATATGATTAGTGGTTCCTGATTCCGGACGCGGTGCCCATAATTTTTTAATTCTTCTATCATCAGGTATACGACTAAGTATTTGATCTGCTATGTGTTGTACTTGTAGTGGCACTCTAAAAGATTGAGGCAGAATTATGTCTTTAGCTTCTTCGTCTTGAAATCGTTTAACATCTGCACCAGCCCAGCCATAAATAGCTTGATCATCATCACCAGCTAGTATAACATATTTGGAGTTTTTCTTAAGTATATCGTACATTTTCCACTGTATTGGAGATAAATCTTGTGCTTCATCAACAAATACTACGTCATATTTCGGACACAATTCGGACACATTAAATCTTTCAATCATGTCAGTAAAATCTACTAACCCATATGCTGCCTTATAATTGTCTACTTCGTCTTTCAAAATTTGTAATTGATGCTTGTCAATGTCCTCAGAATACATATCTGTATTATATTCTTCTTCAATAGATACGTTTTTAATTCGTGCTGCATTTATAATATTAAAGTATTCGCTATCGGAGTCTACAAACCCAGTTTTTTCTGTTCCATTAGAATAGACTGTAACTTCTATACCTAGTTTTCTGCCTATGTCCTCGTAGTGTTCGTCCTGCATTACTTGCGCTTTTTTTATACCTAGTTGATTAAAAGCTAATGAGTGTAATGTTCTAAAATGTTTTAAATTTTTCTTTTGTAGTTTAGGATGTGCATCTAACATTCTATCTACTGCTTCGTTAGCAGCTTTAGTTGTAAATGCAAAGTATCCTATTTTATCAATAGGTGTACCAAGTTTAACAAATGTTTTTACATACTTAATAAGTCTGGTTGTCTTACCTGTACCAGGAGGACCCAATATTTTTCTGATCACATTATCTCCGTGTTATGTTTTATTTTAGTATGGTTTATTTCTATGTCTTCAAACTCTTCTATACTTATCATTACAATATTTTTTGTAGGTGTATTGTATTTACCTTTTTCTTTTGTTGGAAATCTTTTTTGTTCTAAAAATTGTATGTCACATTTTTTGTAATTAGTTTTCATCATTACACCTGTTTTATCTTCTCCGTGTTTCCAATTCTTAGATCTTAGTTTGTCGTAGAATTTGTCAAACTTAAAGTATGCATAACCATCTTCTATCAACACAGTTCCAGATTTAAATGCTGCATCGTTCATAGCTTTGGGCCCATTTATTTTTGCATGCAATACGTCGTGTAGTTTTTCTTTTGGTGAGGTACCTACAGGTGGATTAATTACTTTTTGTGTTTGAAATAATGTTTCTAATACTGTTTGATCTTCTGGTGCTTTTATAATTGGTGGTGGAAATCCTGCAGCTTTTGCTATTGAGTTTCTACGTTTACGTTGGTCTGTTACGTGTTCAATTGTTTTGCAATGCACAGTAGCTTTACCAATACCATCTGGTTTAGTTACATCAAATTCATATTCTGGGTCTGGTTCTATATCTATTTTTCTTAAATTTGTTAACACGGGATATTGTCCTTTTGATCCTGCTAGTATTCCAAATTTCTTTTTTACACAGATACCTTTTTTACAAAAATCACTAAGAGGACTCTGGTTGCATGTGTAACCTTTTTCTGATCTGTTCCATGATCTTGTTTTTTGTTTTAGTTTGTTATCATCCCATGCGTTTGCGTGTTCTCTTGCAAAATATTTTACTGGTGCATTCTTTACTTTCTGTTCCCATGTATCTGGATATTTCATCTTAACAAAGACATGATAGTTATACATAAATCTATCCTTGCCATCAAAACTTGATTGATCAGACACTTTAGATATTAAAGCAAGACAAGGAGGTCCTTCTAAAAAATCTTCATCTACACCTTCCATAGATTGTTTTTCCATTTCTTCTGTCAAAGATTTTAAATCATCTGTCGTAGTTATATTGGCATCTACAACTTTTATAAATTGTTCTAATGTAAAAAACGTACCATCAATGTTAATAGCTCTACGCTGTCCACCATAGTACGGTAAATTTATAAACTGTCCTGGTTTTATAATCCCCGTTTCCGGATCCTTGGTTAATTGTGTTTGCTTTGGAAATATTTCTGTGTCTGGTTTAAGATTAAATAAAGGCAATAGATTGCTTAAGAATGATACAATAATTGTTGATTGTACAAACTCATTCATAAATAAATATAAGTGTAGTCCACCACTTTTAGATTCGATAGGTATAAGTGGTAGTTTGTATTGTTGAATTGTTTCTAAATAAAATTTTTTATCAAAGTTTTCATACTTTTTAGGATCTATATCTATAACCCCAAACCTAGCATCACCGCTTTCATTAGTCGGTTGTATACCAACAGACACTTTACCTTCTAAATGTTCTTGATAAATTGTGTCTGTAAATTCTTCGTAGTTCCATCTGTAATTAGGTTTTTGCTTTCCGCTTTCTGGGTCTACAATTGCGTTGGTCCAATCTGCGATTCCATACGCATGTCTATAGCCATTAAATATCTTTATATATTCTTGCATAGTTATCCTGTCTACGAGGGCCACTTAGTCTCCCTTGTGGCCCACGCTGTGCACATACCCCGAAGGGATTATATAATGCTGCTACTTTCCGCTGGTTTCTGTTCACCATGCTTCGCTTTCACTGCACCTTTAGAGATACTTTCAGAAAACGATTTAGCTTGTTGATAGATACTTGCGTCAGTAATAGGACCAACTTTACTTACTTCCCAACCAAACCACGTGCCTTTATCATTAGACATTTGGGTAGTCTTTAGTTTGTAAATGTGGCTAAAAGATGCCGGTGTATATAAACCGTTTTTACCTTTTAGTTTTATGCCCGACATCATTGAATTCCATTTTCTACTAATTTTTAATTGAGTAGATTTCATAGAGATCAACGCAGTCGATGGACTGTCTCCAGTTATGATCACAAAATGTGATGCAGTCTTGTCGATATAATTACCATTAGGTAATCTATCTTTGTAACTTGCATCTGCTTTTGTTTTAGACATGATATCAGATGAAGAATCATAGATTGCAACAGGTGCACCTGGTCCTTCTCCTCTATCTTTCCATTCGATGTATTCAAGTTTGTAAAAACATGGAATTACATCTATGCCTTTTACTCCGTCGTATAAATCTCCAGAAACAGAATTGAATATCATTCCTGGTTCTGCACCCTCAACATACTTACCGTCACGTTTATTAACTTCCGGCGAAAGTTGTCCTAGGATTTTAAGAAAAGGAAGGGCTAGATCTTCTTGACCTATTTTTCCCAAACCTTTTGCTGCATCTTCTTCAAACATATTTGAAGGAAGTCCTGCAGTCTTTTTCTCTGCTACTTGGTTCATGGTTATTTACTCCTTGTTATTTTTGTTCTGTTGCTCGTGAACAAATTAAATAAGTCAGAGGGCATATCAAGTCCAGCCTCAACACGCTCTCTAACTAATGCTTTAAGTGTCATTGGTTCAACCTTTAATTTCTGGATAGGTTCAAACCCTTGACCTTGCGCAAGGACAGCATATTGCTGTGCCTTGTTATCTTCGGAACGTCCAAAAGCAACAGTTACCTCATTTTTGATAAGGTCACCTAGTCCGTTCTCACGAAGCCATTTATATGCTTCTTCCTTTTTATCAGCAGGTATAGAAGCACCATAGACAGGTTTAACTTCTACTGAAGTCCCGTCTGCTAATTTTAATGTAGAGATGTTCATTTCTTGCATCATTGTAGGTATTACCTCGGATGATACTAATTCTACTTTTCTTTTCATCTCTTTATATTCTTGTTCTTTAACTAAAAGTTCTGCTTCTAGTTCTTGTAGTTTAACTACTTGATCAGATAATTTATTGGCATCATTTGCACCATCTAAATCTTCTCTTTGATCTGCCTCAAAGTTTATATTACTCATTGTCTACTTTTCCTTTCTCGTGTAGGTTTATTTTTATTGGATAATACATTCTATCTTGCTTATCCCATTTCAGCAAATTAAATTTACCGTTTGTAGTGTCAGCAACTATAGAACATGCAACTCCAATTATAGCAGGATCACCTGTCAATAATAAATAATCATGTTGAGTATAATCTTTTAAAAGATTTCTTAATTTAAAAATTAAAGGTCCTGGAGAAAAAATAATTTGAGAAAATTCTGGTAGAAGAAATTTAAATTCTCCATACTTAGAAGCACTCATAATATTTATCTTAGGAGCACCGGCTTTAGTACCTGGTAGTTCTTGTAGTATGTGAACTATAGGTTTTCGGTTGGTCATTAGACCATCATATTTTATACTTTCTGACATCTTGACAATCTATATAGGATGTTCTATATAAGAAGTCAATACAGAAAGAAGAAAAATTATGGATTATAAATTTAAAACTAAGCCTTATGCGCATCAAATAAAAGCGTTAGAGCTTTCTTGGGATAAACCGTACTTTGCCTATTTTATGGAAATGGGTACTGGTAAATCAAAAGTATTGATAGATAATATTGCTATGTTATATGACGCTGGCAAAATCAATGGTGTTTTAATTGTGGCACCAAAAGGTGTATATAAAAACTGGTATGATAGCGAAATACCTACACACATGCCAGACCATGTAGAATACGAAGATTGTCTATGGCAATCAATGATCACTAAAAAACAACAAGCTGGATTAGATAAAGTATTTCAACCTGGAGAAGACTTACATATTTTAATTATGAATGTAGAAGCTTTTTCCACTAAAAAAGGTGTGGAGTTTGCAGCTAAATTTTTACGTTGTCATAGAACCATGATGGCTATTGATGAGTCTACAACTATTAAAAATCCAGAAGCTAAAAGAACTAAACATATTTGTTCTCTCGGTGAGTATGCACAATACAAAAGAATACTTACAGGTTCTCCTGTAACAAAGTCACCATTAGATTTATATAAACAATGTGAGTTTCTTAAAAAAGAATTACTAGGACATACGTCTTATTACACATTTAGAACTAGATATGCTAAGATGAAAACAGCAAACTTTGGTGGTAGATCCGTACAAATTGTGACTGGTTATCAACATCTTGCAGAATTATCAGAAAAATTAAAAGCTTTTTCTTACCGTGTATTAAAAGATGATTGTCTAGATTTACCTGCAAAAACATTTATTAAACGTATGGTTCAACTTACACCAGATCAAACTAAATTATATAAACAAATGAAAGTTCTAGCTCTTGCACAAATGGATGGTAAGATAATGACTACTGCTACGGTCTTGACGCAATTAATGAGACTACAACAAATAACTTGTGGTCATTTTACTGCAGATGACGGCACTATAAAAGAAGTAGACTCTAATAGATTACCAGAACTTATGAATGTATTAGAAGAAATAGAGGGTAAAGTTGTTATATGGGCCCATTGGCAACGAGATGTACATAGGATAATCCGGGAGATATCTAAAAAATTTGGCGAAAATAGTTTTGTAGATTATTATGGTTTGACACCAATGTCAGAGCGTCAAAAAAATATAGAGAAGTTTCAAGATTTAAATTCACCGGTCAAATACTTTATTGGTACTACACAGACAGGTGGGTATGGTATTACATTAACCGCAGCTAGTAATATGATTTACTATTCTAATGGTTATGATTTAGAGAAACGACAACAATCGGAAGCTAGAATCGACCGTATTGGACAGCACTATCCTATGACTTATATTGATATTATGTGTGAACATACTGTTGATGAAAGAATTGTAAAAGCTTTAAAAAAGAAAGTAGATATTGCTAGTCAGATAATGGGCGAAGAATTAAAAGATTGGATTTAACCTACAACCTTACCGTCCTTCCATTCCATATCTGGAAGACCTTCGGTATATTTTTTTCCGTCAAAAGTAAGAACTTGTTTTCTGTTTGAACCTGATTCATGATAACTTATGTGGACCCATCCGCCTGCAGGATCGTCTTTGTCAAAGTATTCCATGATCAGCTGGTCAAAATCCACGTTATTTTGTAGCCAGTAAGCTGTCTTAATGTTGGGCACGCCAAAAATTTCTAGGTCAACCGCCTGGCCCTTTGCATGCTGCGATGTCTTTTTGCTGCCGATTGCTTCACAAAGCGCCTCGCTCCGATATCCGCTGGTGATTGTTACAGCCTTGTCGAAGTGTGCACGTAAAGGTTCAAGAACCTCATAACACAGATCACCTAAACTTTTAATCTCACCGGCTCCTGGGGTATTATCTATACCCTTACGTTGAGCAGTCATTGAGTTTGTCATCTCTCTAAGAGTAAAGTGTTTTGATAATTGCATGATTTTTTATTGTATAATTAAAGCAAATATAACATATGCCATACCCGAGATCAACGCTCCAGTAGACACTAATAATATGCTTTCTACGCGGTTAATTTGACGCTCAAGCTTGTGTATCTTGTCATGCGTTTGCTTCTGCATAATTCGACAAAGCTTTTCGTGGTCTTCTATTTTTTGTAATGCGTTTTTAGCCATATTAATTATTTCCAAATAGTAAATCTAACTTTTGTTGTGTTGTCAAGTTAGAAAAATTATTACCTTGTACCTGAGCTGACACAGCATTAGCATCAATACTGGGTAAATTAAGTGTTGTAGGACCCAGTGGTGTGTCTTGCATAATAGGTTGTAATGGGTTTGCAAATGCAGGGAACTCTGCGAGTGTTAAACTAAGATCAGACATTTGTGATTGAAGTTCAGCAATTGCATCTGCTGCAGCATCAAAAGGATTGGCAACTCCTATTCGTTCTGCATTTTCAACAAATGCTCTTTGTACTTCTGTAGATACACTGTAAGGTCTAAATATATTTTCTTCTAATGCGTTAACTTCTCTTGATGATATTCTATCTAACGAACTATAGAAACCACTTTCAGATATATTTAATAATCTTGCAGCATCCATATCTTGTTTTAAATTTTTCTTTACGCCAAACAATGCACGGTTAGCGTTTATGTATGCATCTACAACTTCTCTAGGTTCAACTGGTCCACCTTTCAATGCAACTCTAGTAAATAATGATCTTGAATCTCTTACACCTTTTTGAAAGTCTGCAACTTTAAAATTCATTGCTCTTTCTGGATTTACGTTAACAGCTCTAAAACCAAACAGTCCACCAAACTCATCACCAAATTCATAATCCTGACCATACTCATCAAATTTACTTTTAGTAAACACACGGTTTTCTTTTAATGATCTATCTAATCTTTTTAATTGATCAAAAGAAAAAGGCATTTGCGCTCTAACTAAGTGAGCCATAATTTTACTGTTACGATCTCCTGCTGTATCTTCTGGACTGTAAACTTGAAAACCTTCTCTTGTTCTACCACCTCTAGCTATAATATCTAACGCCGCTTCTGTCCAAATAGATTCTGATATAAATGGCTGACCAAATTCTGACATGGCTGTAAACAGACCTTTTGCAAAGTCATCCATCATACCGTCTTCATCTGTTCTACCATCTTGAACAGCGTTAACTATTGATTGTAATGGTCTAATTAATGTGTCGTATGCATTAGCGTGACTAAAATCTATGTATTTAAAACTACCATCTTCTTGTTTAATAGGTAGCAATGTAGAGTTTTTTGACCATTGGGCTGCAAACCTACGGATAGCCTCTCTTTCCTCGTCTGTGACGTCGTATAGGGCTTGGAATGCTGCTGTTGTAGCCACTGGTATAGCTGCAACTGTAGTCGTAAAACCAAATAATCTTGTGTAACCAATACCTTGCATAGGTTTTACAACTGTACCATCAGCTAAAGTTACTGATTCATTTATTTCTCTTAATGCCCTTCTTACAATATTTGTACCTGTTCTAGCTATCTCTGCTGGAAAAGATACGAAGTTACCGATAGGTAGTTTTCTTAAACCTTTTACAAAATCAGATACATAATCATAGTTGGGTATATTGTTTCTTACAATGTCAGCTGCTTCTTGTTTAAAAAAGTTTTCATCAAGTCTTACGTCAACACCATTACGTTTAAAAGATTGTCCTCTAACTAATCCAACTTTTTCATATGCTTTTTCTAATCTAGATTTTTCTATAGCCCAAGAATATATTTTCCAAAAGTCATCTTCAGCTGTGTATAAATCTTGTGATACAGATTTTAATTTTGATAATGGTTTTAATAATAAATTCATACCTCTTTGAGAATTCATAGTCTCACCAAAGTTTACATCTTTTAATAGTCTAGATAGATCACCCAGTCTGACGTTTGAGTTTACAACACCTAGTTCTAACAACTCTTGATACAAATCATTTTGCATTCTTGTACCTTTAAGAGGTGTTTGTAATGCTTGGTATGCTTGTTTAATTGCACCTAAGTCTGCTGCTGGTAAGATACCATTTGCTGCAGCAAAAGCTCCAGCACTAACAAAATTTCTTAAGTGTGTTACTGGAGATAAAATTGTTTTAGCAATTTGTGATGTAGCTTTAGGGTACAATACTAAACTTTCATACAACCTCATTAAAGGTCCTGGACCGTCTGTCTGTAAGGATGTTTGTTTTAAAGCGTCAGCAACACCCGGTCTTGCATAAAAAGGTTTTGTAATATCGCCAAAAGGATTACTTGCACCTGATGCAATGTTTACATTTAAAGTTTGTGCAGGATCAATAACATCTATTCTTTTGTAATCATCACCAAAAAATGTTCTTGCTTCTGCGTCTGATCTAGCAAACATAGGTTGTGACACCGCTTGTTTATCTGTTGCCGCTTTCCAATTAGCTACAACTTCATCATTTTTTTTCATTAAATCTTCATAAAATAAATTACGTCTTGTAATTAAAGATAATTTAGCCATACCTCCAATCATAGTTTGCATAGGATTTTTTTGTTTACCAAATAAATCATCAAACACTTTTCTGTCTGCTTCAGATGCTAGATCTCTAATTGATATTATATTTTCATTAGACCTTGTAAGAGCATCATCTAAAGCAGTTCTATTTACAAAAAAATCTGGAATTTTAAACAAAGCATCTGAAGGTTTATCTGCTCTAAACCCTTTTGGCATTATAGGTGCTCTTAAGATGCCACTAACTATTTGTTCTGCTTCTAAATCTGTAAGGTCTTTTCCTGCTTCTTTTGCACTAGCTTTAAACAAATTTTTTGCGTTTTCTACAGCTTGGGCTGCAGGTTTATATCTAAAAAAAGGTATAATACTTTTTTCTTGAAAAATGTCGTAAGTAGCGCCGAGATAATTTTTAAATTTATTACCAAACAATTGTTTAAAAGTTGCTAAGTCATTAGCATCTATGGAGCCACCAAGTTTAGAAAACAATTCAGACCATTTACTTCTTATAATAGATAAGCCCCCAAGAATAGATTTTTCTAATTCTTCTGCTGCTTCTTTAGTTGGTGCATGTTTTCTTATACCATCAATAACTTTTTGTTTAGCTGCTGCATCTATTTCTCCAAATGCTGCAACACCATCATCTCCAAGTCTTGCTTCACCAGATAACATTGCATCATTAACATCACTTAAAAATTTTGATCTTTCTTTTTTCGTTTGTGTTTTTCCAATGTTTCTAAAAAAGGGAAACAATTTATCTACATCTACTTCTAAATCTCTTGATAA
>Ga0099800_1129_pt1 | contig 20711 bp, 31 predicted proteins | sample Uncmet6_SortRC_1_FD_89868 | JGI IMG/M metagenome (GOLD analysis project Ga0099800, IMG submission 89868) | Marine eukaryotic communities from CALCOFI LINE 67, Pacific Ocean - CN11_C50_N6_SortRC_1 | ecosystem: Environmental > Aquatic > Marine > Oceanic | place: Pacific Ocean: Monterey Bay... | reverse complement strand
GAAATATTAAAACACTAGCTTGCGTTAAGTTTCCAAAATCGCCGTCGGCTACTAACTTAGCATTTATAACCTCGTTTAAAAGTTGTTGTATATATGCTACGCCCGTACCTTTATCGCCCTTACGTAAAGGTTTAGTAGATAAACCTAACTTAATATATTCGCGCTGATCAAAGTTTTCTCTAATTATTCCTTTACTTAGTTCTTCCGGTGTTACAAATATTTCAAAGTGCATAGGGTCTTTGTAACTGTTATAGTTACCGCCCCACCTAAAAATAGGTAAACCGTCTTGCGTTTTAATATTTAATATTTTATTAATCGTGCTATCTTGAAAATTCGTTTTAATACTTCCGTCCCTAGTAACCGGGTTAAGCTGCCAATTAATATCTACGGCTAAACCATAGGCGTGGCAACTATATCTATCGCTACCCGCTATTTTCCTATAATTAAAACCGCCCGTAGTTTTTTTTTGCGTTATATATTCGTCGTCTTTTAAACACATATTTAACAATGTAAAGGCAGGTAAAACTTCTTTATTTATACGCGCCCTACCCGTACCGTTAAAATTCATTATTATTAAATCTTCTTGGTTGCCTAAAGCGTGTTTCCAATGCTCTAGGTACCACTTACTACTTCCGCGTCTAGTACTCATAATATTTCTATATCACTCCACTTTCTTAAATCTTCATTACTATGTAAAACTAAGGTAGTTATGCCGGGTAAACTTTTATCCCCGCCACCTTCCTCGAACCATTGGCTACCGTCATCTATGGTCGTAGTTCCTAAAAGTAAACGTTCGTTTTCTTTGCTCCAATGGTGGTGGTAATGTCCTACTAATAAAACATTAGTAGCGTAAAAACCGCCTTTACTTTGCTTACTAGCCATTTTATTAAACCAATTCTCTACACGGGCGGCCGGTGTCGTTCCACGTTTAGCTTGGTGGCCGTGTGCTAGCGTTAGTACGGTACCCGGTAAAACTTCTACGCTATACGCTAGGCTATTACCCGGTATAGTAAATTTAACGTGCTTTTTACTAGGATCAGCTGCTAAAACCTGCGCTACCTCATCAAATAACTCACCGTCTTTATTATCCCCGAAAGTTGTATATGCTTTAGTACCTATTCTTTTTTCACCGTGATTTCCTAAAGCGCATAGCCCTAATACTTCGTTAAAGTCTTTACTAAATCTATTAAAGGCGTCTAATAACATCTGCCGGGCTAGTGTTTTTTGCTGACGTTCATCGAGCACGGTCGTAAAAGTTTGCATCGAGTAGTGGCCACTGCACGACTCGACTAAATCGCCTAATCCCGCAATAATTAACTTATCTAGGTCTTTATGTTTACGTTTAAGAAACTTTATTTGTTCGGCTATACGATTAAGGCCGTCATAATATCTATCTAACATATTTTCCGTACCCTCTTTGCCGACTTGCCAATCCGACATACATATTACAAAAGCTTTTTTATTTTTACTTTTGCGCTGATCAGCGGGCTTTTTACGTTTAGCGTTACTAACTAGCTTTTTTAAATCTTTATCTTCGTAACCCATATCTTTACGCGCGTATAGGTTAGCCTTAAAATAATAAAGGTTTTGTATACCCTCTTTACCCCAACCCTGCCAAGTACGAAAGTTAACAGGCTCATCTTCACGTACGTAAAAGTTTTTACTAGCGCCCTCGCCTAGCCAAAAATCTATCCATTCGTTCCAATTAGGGCTGCCTTGCGGTATAGCTTTAGTAGTTATACTACCTTTACCGCTTTTCATTTCTACTCCGGGCATCCAGTCCGGGCTAGCTTTAGGGGTTTTACCGTTAGTAGTAGGTACGTCTTCTCTATTTTTTATATAATCGTCGAAGTTCATAGCTCGCAACTATTTTCTTTAGCAATACGTGCAATTATTTTTCGTAAACCCTCTTTACTTACCATAGTAAAACCTAAAACCTCGACGCAGTATTCTGTAATAGCTAAATAATTATATTTATAACCAAATTCTTGGCCTTTTTTATCTAATGCTTGCTTTATTAGTTTTAAAATAATTTTTGTTTCATTAGGGTATTTTTGCTCGAATTTTCGAGGGTGTGATTTCATTTTAGTAGTAATAAACGTATCTAGGTCTATTTGTGTCATAGTTAGCCCCTTTATTCTGTTAAGGCTATTATATCCGTTTTATACGACATTTAAAGTTTTAGGTATTAAATAAAGTCGTCTTCTTCTAAATCTATCCACTTATAAGATTTGTTATAATAGTTACGGTTTTGCCAATCGTTAAGGCTTATTCTTTTAATAAAATTACTAGTTTCTTTTAAAAAATAACCTAATAAAAAACCTATTAAATAATCCATAATATAATTTTAATGTCCGTGACTATTTGCCTCTATATAAGCTAATCTAGTTTTTAAATCGTTAAGCTCCCACATACTATTAGTAACGGTTTGCACTTGTGTTTCTACCCTTGTCATTGAGTCATTAAGGTCTTGATACTCCCACTTTTCTAGTAAGTAATATCTATCTAAATCAAAACCACCGTCCCTAACTGTTTGCTCTAAGTTATATAAATTAGCCTGTAGCGTAGCCATTTCTTCATTAAATCTTCCTACATTTTGTGCAGCGATTTCTAAGTCTTGAATTTTTTCATAAAGTACTGCTATGTCGTTTTGAACGTATGTGCTTTCTTTTAATGTATTAAATTCGTATTCGATATTATTCATACGGTCATCTATACCCTGTAAAGTATTAACAATATCTGCTGCGGTACTAAGCCCGGTACCTATAGTACCCATTAAAGCAATCGCCGTAGCTATTAGACCTATGTTATCTTTTATTTTAGTTAACATTAGCCACCGAGCTTGATCAAGATTTCTGTTATAGCAGAATTTAATTCACGTTCTCTTAATGCTAAAGCTACTATATTTTCCTCTAGTTTTTGTATTTGTATTTCCGATACTGCGACTAATTGTTGTAAATCGTTAACGGTTTTAAATAACCAACCTACTAAAGCTGCTAAACCGCCTTGAAGTATTTGTGAAAGGTTTACTTGTGCTTTCATTACATTATCACGTTAAGTAGTGTAGCTATAGATATACCGGCAATAATCCACCCGTAAATTTCTGCGCGGGTAGGCCTTGTATTTATATCTTTAGCTAATTCATCTAACTTAGCAAATATTTTTTCTAAATCTAACATAATTTTAGAAGTTATTTCCTTTTGGGTATAATTATTCTCGCTCATAATCTAAGTAAGATTTTAGCAGTACCCGGTACTCCCTTTTAGCGTATGATATAGTACGCCCGTCATAAATGTCGTGATGTAACTTACATAACATAGCTACATTATTTATATCATATTTACGGGTAGGGTTACCGCCCATACCTATATCTTTTAAATGCGCTAGCTCTAATTTTTGGTCGTAATTAATACATTCCGGCCATTCGCAACGGTTATTAGCACGTTCTAATGCTACTAAGCGCATTTCTTGAAGTTTAGTCACTTAAATTTCTTTTTAGTCCATATTTTATTGGCGTAGTGATTAATAGCATACCTACCAAAACTGCTTTGCTCTTGTAAGTAGTAAGCCCCGTCCTCAAAAAAATCACTTACCATTTCCCAATTATCTCTTTTAAATGGTATAACTTGCGCTAAAGGGGTACCGTGTTTAATTATGCCTTTATGGTTTTTGGAAACCCAAACGGGTAAAGCAAAAGCTGAAATATTATTGTCGGTATCTACTACCCCCGCTACTGCTTTAAAGGGTAATTTATTAAAACCTAACGGGCTAATTATTAAAGATGAATAACCTTTAGGCGTAATAGGAATTCGTCTATAAGTATATTTAGCTACCTGCGGGTAATAACCGTAAGGGGTATCTATTTTAGAGGTGTGTTCGGCGTGAGGCTCCATAATAGTTTCTTGGGTTTTCCAACTTAAATCCCAATTATCGTTTTTATGTTTTAAAACTATATCGTATTGAGTTTCAATAATATATCCTAAAGTTAAAGCGTCTAACATAGGTACGCACTTTTTATACGTACTATTAGTTAAATTAGCGGTAACCTCTATTTCATTTACTTTTTTATTATCGCCGTATATGTTTATATCCCTAAACCAATTAGGTAATCTTTTATTTGCCGGAATAGGCATTTGATCAAGTGTTTCGTATTTTTTTTCTGTAGCTTTAAATATTATTTTTTTCATAAAACTATATTAGCTTTATAAAGGATTTTTTATTCTACCTTTTCATAAATTTCGAGTTCACCGTTCCAACGGTATAAATCCCAAGTAACGTCGTCCTCGTTCCAAACATAATTTTCGGTTTCGGCGTTGTAATCTGGTTTTTCTATAGGCGCAACCCAATTTCCTAAGTTTCCTATAGTTTCGTCGTAAACCCAACTTTCAAATGGTTTAACGGGTGTAAAAATATCTTCGGTTGGTTTATATATGGCGTTTATACCTGCAAAGTTTCCTCTAAATGCTTTACTTTGGTCATCGCCTGTTTCCATAGTTAAAGGGTCAATATAAACATTATCGTAAGTATTAAAAGAAGTACGTTTACAAGTTAAACCCTCTCTTTTAGTTTCGTAATATTCTTCCCAATTGTCAAAACCCTCGGGTGTAGCCTCATCTTCATTTTTACCCGTTATTACTTCAACTACTATATTTTCGTCATTTATAAATGCAAAATAAGCCATAGTTACGCTCCAAACTGCACGGTATCTGTCCCGGCTGTAAATTGTATAATTTTTTCGTGGTTAGGGTAGTCTAGTGTTTCGGTAAATGTAAGACCACTAGCATTATTGCAATTCCAATCTAGAGGAACTCTAGCTATGACTATTCCACTACCGCCAGCACCGGAGTTTGAGGAAGTGTTACAATTACCACCGCCGCCACCACCACCTTTATTAGCAATACCAGCTCTTGAATTTGAGTTACCTGTTCCGGACGACGATCCTCCACCACCGGTAGCAGTATCACTAGGGCTATTAGAAGTTAAATCATTTGAGGATCCCTTACCTCCACCTGCACGACCGACCGAAGTTCCTGTAATTGATGAATATAAACCTACACCACCATTAATAACACCACCCGAACAAGACATTCTCGCCGGTGTAGTACTAGCACCACCACCGCCACCTGTTCCTAAATAATGATTAGGGCAAATTCCGGGGCCATTTAGTCCATTACCTCCGTTTTTGCCTTGGTTAGCTGTTCCGGACGCTGCACCGTGATAATGGCTTGCGCCACCGCCCGAGCCACCAGAACGCGCGCCACCAGACGTAGCGCTTGAACCTCCACCGCCACCGGCAGAAGTAATACTTCCAAAAACGCTATCGTTACCAGTTACGCCTCTACCACTATTGCTAGTAGCCGTTCCACCTGCGCCAACTGTAATTGTAATATCTGTATTTGGTGTAACGCTTAAAGGTGTTTCCGTTGACGAGTTAGCACCACTATCTTCGCTAGCGTATGAATTTCTATAACCCCCGGCACCACCGGCACCGCCTGCGGCTAATGAAAAACCACTACCACCACTACCACCGCCCGCTATAACTAAATATTGTACGGGGTATTCGGATAAAGACCAACCGTTGTCGGCTTGTAAATCTATAATATCGTTTACTTGAAAAACGCCTGAATTTTTAGCCGTATTTTGCGTAGGTACCGCACCCGTATAACCATATTCTGACATAATTTACCTCTAGGTTGTAATTTCTAAAACTGATAAATAGGCCTCTAAATCGCCGGAAGACGCAACGCCCTGTATTTTAATTACTTCGCTTTGCTCTAATACGATTTTCGAATTACCCATTAACTCCAATGAACTATCCGCAGGTACTAGCATAGTGTGAGCTATTTCTGCTTTTTTAGTTGATCCGCCGGTTTCATAAATTGTAACCGTAACGCTATCATCATTAGTTCCGTCAATATTAGTAACTCTTAAAGACAAACCTATTGCCACCGCTCCGGAACTAGCCGGTGCAGTATATAATGTTTGTTCGGAGTTCGTAAGGGCTATATCAGCCGTTTTGAATGTTTCCGCCATTTTATATTATTCCTTTCTTATGATAAAGCTATTACTAAACCTAAACTAACGCCACCGCCACCTGCACTAAGTACACCACCGGTCGCTGTAATTGTAGTTCCGTCGGCCATAGCCGTTGCTAAATCAGCAATACTTTCTTTTTTAGATGAGTTATCGTCGGCGTCTACTATAGCAATACTATCGTTTGCGACATTTACAGTCGCAGCGCTTAATTCGTTTAAATCTAAAGCTAAAGATACAGCCCCGCTAACGCCACCACCACTAAGACCATTGCCTGCCGTGACGCCCGTAATATCTCCGTCGCCTACAAAGTTATTCCACGCACTTGAAAAATAAAATTGAAGTGTTTGTGTATCAAGTAGGAAACAAGCTTGCCCGTTTTCCGGACTAGTAATACCACTGTTACGCGCGCTAGTATCTGCAAAAACGCTTATACTTTGCTCCATCAAATAATTATTTACGTCGGCTGCTGTTAATACCTCACCGGTACTAAATCTTTTAAATCCACTAGGCATATTTTTATTTTATTTCCTTTTCTTACTGATCAGCGCAATATGACATTAATAACCAAGTTTATCCGTATCTAAAATACCAAATAAAGTGTTATCTAATCTCATAAAAGCTTGCTGATCAGCTTTGCTTAATTTATAATTTACTTTAAAAGTATCGGGCGTAACGCTATAAGTAATACTATCTAGTATTTCTAAGCTAACTATTTGGCTAGGGCTACCACTACCGGGTGGACTTAGCTCTACATTTACTATATCCCCTACCTCGCTACCTAAAATACTATTTTGGCTACTAGTTCCAATATCTTTTAAATTAACTTCTAAATTATCAAACCTTAATAAAGCGTCTTTAAACTTACCTAATAAAAATAAAGCAGCATCGCTTACTTCGGCGTCATTGTCATTTAATAAACCGCTACGGGTTAAAGTACGTATAAGGTATTTAAGTTGGCTCCCGGTATCTTCTTTAGTTTGCGTAGTACCGCCCGTACGGGTTAAGTTAATAACGTTATAAATTTCATTGTCGTCGTTTATGTAATCTACGCTGTTATAAGGTATGTCGCTACCGTCATCGCTAAATGTCATAGTCGCGCTACTAGGAAAAGTCGTATGTCGGTTTTTAAATGTTAACTTACCGCTTTTAGACATAAATAAAAGTCCGTTTTCGCTGCGCTCTATTGTTTGTAAAATACTTAACGTATTATCGGTTATGTTACTTAAAGCTTGCATTGTCGAAACGCCGGTTTCAATATCTCTATTTGCAGTGCTAAATTTTACCGTATCGCTATTTAAAATATTATTTATTAACGTACCACTATCGGTACTAGAAAAACTTTGACTTTGTAACTCGGTATTATTAATTTTCATAAAAGCGTCAAAACCTGTAAAGGTAGCAAAAGAGTTATTAGTGTCCGGGTAACTTAAATTTATATCTGCTACAAAACCAACAAATAAATCTTCATAATTGCTGCCGCCGTCCGTAGTAGCGTCTACGTGCATAACTATAAATGGCTCTATACCGGGATAATACGGACTACTAGTGTTCGTATTTTCATATTTACGTTCATTATTTAATAATTTAATGGCGCAGTTACCCGTAAAAAAACTATCTAAATCTTTAGACCTACCACGACTTATAGCTACGTTTTGAACATCGGAGGTTACATCAGTTAAAGTAACGGCACCACCTAATTGCCCGGTATCTAAAATACCTCTTACTAAATCGTCTAAAGTAAAAGTATTAGCCGTAAAACCTAAACGAACGCGTATAGTAGGTTGCGCCATTAGACAATCCTTAAATTACGCCTGTTATATTTTTCTATTTGTTCGACTATTATACGGCCTACTTCTGCCCCGTCGGTACCTAAGCCGGCGTTTACGGTTAAATTAATAGTAGGTTGTTGGCCTAAACCCCCGCCAACTCTCGAGGGTAACGGTATTACTGCCTCCGTACCCGCCTCACCAATCATAGCGAGCGTAGGTTTGGTTACAATACCACCTTCGGCCAATTGAGGGATATTAGGTAAATCTGGTGGATCAATGTCTATTCCGAAAAAACTAAAACCTAAACCGCTATTTAAGTCATTTATGAAACCGTTAATTTTATTTATAACTTTATTAAATACGAACTTAACGCCCTCCATAACTACGCCCGCACTAGTTTTTAAAACCGTACTAATAGTTTCAGTAAAGTTTTTTCCAAATTCTTTTAATTTAGGAACTAAAAAGTCTTTAGTTTTACTAAGGGCATTAAGAAAAACATCTTTTAAGGTACCAAATAAGTTCCAATTATTTTTAAAGAAACTTAGTAAACCTTTAAATATATCTTTAAGGCTATCTACGGCGCCTGATACGTCGCCGGTAAATAATGCTTTAAGAAAATCTACTACCCCTTTAAATACTGTTTTTAAGTTTTCAAACTGTAGTTTTACGAAATCTAATCCTTTATTAAATGCACCTACAAAACCGTCGCTTTTAAAAAAGTTAATAAAGTTACTAAATAAGTTTTTTAAAAACGAAATACTATTATCTACAAAATTTCTAAACACTTCAACATTGTCGTAAGCGAACCTAAAACCTCCGGCAAGGGCTGCTATAGCACCTATTATGAGCGTAACCGGGCTAAATAGAGCTGCAAAAGCACTAGCTATAGAAAGTACGCTAGCTAGTAATATACCGCCTATAACGACCGCTAAAGACGTAAACGCTACTTTAGGGTTAGCTTTAAAAAATGTTTGTATTTTATCTACTACCGGCGCTAAACGTTCCTGCAAACTTTTAAAAGCGTCTTTTAATTTACTTATAGTATTGACGACCTGATCAGAAGAAAAAAAGCTTTTAACATTTTTAACGAAGTTTTCTAAACCCGGCCTTATTTCATCAAATCTTTTTTTAATATTATCTATAGCGTCTATAAGTATCGGCGCTAATTTTTGTCCGATTTCTATTTGTAATACTTGAAAACTAGCTTTTAATTTTTCTAATACTAGGCCTATACCCTGCGAACCTTGTTCGAAAGCAGCGTCGGTTGCTCCTACTGCGTTAGCAGCATTTACTAATTCGCTAGCAAATTTATCACTACCTTTACCCGTTAAAGTTTGAATAGCACCTAGAGCCTCTACTGATCCTACGTATTCTGCTAAAGGCTTACCATTTAACTCGGCACCCTTTTTAATAATGTCAAAACCCTCTTTTAAGTCGCCACCGCTAGCTATAAATTCCTCAAAACTTTGCCCGGTTAATTCTGTAAATAACTTAGATATTTTACTAGTAGGTTTAGCAAGCTCTGACAATGCAGCTCTAATCTGCGTCATAGCAACACTAGTAGGAGTACCCGATGCGGTTAAGGTTGCTACCGCAGCCGTAACGTTACCAAATTCTATACCCATAGACGCTGCAATCGGTGCAACGTTAAACATAGCCTTAGATAGTTCCTCTACTGTAGTTTTACCACCCTTTACGGCAGTAAATATAATATCGGACGCTTGCCCTACGCTAATTACATCACTACCAAAAGCGTTTACTACGGTAGTTAAACCGTCTACGGCTATACCTAGTTCGGTAGCTCCACCTACGGCTAATTTATTTGCGGTTTCTAAAAAATCAAAAACATTATCGGGCGGTATACCTGCGGATAATGAGTCATATAAAGCCGGGATAATATCTTCCGGTAATCTACCTATTTCTTTAGATAGCTTTAAAACATCTGCGTTAATATCGTCAAAAGCTTTTTGCGTAGTACCCGGTAAAAGAGTAAAAACCTCATTCATACCGGTTTCAAAATCTCTAAACGCCATTAAGGATTTACCGGCTGCTGCACCCGCAGCTATACCTATACCGGCTACGGCTTTATTAATTGTATCGCCGGTTTTTTTCATATCGGCTGATAAGTCGCCGAACTTCTTACCTACTTTACCTATGTTGCCTAAAAACTTTTTAGTATCTGCTAAAAACTCAAACCTTAACGTTTTAGTATTTTGCCCTGCCATTATTTATTTTCCTTAATTGCTTTTTTTACAGTATCAAACATTCGTTCACTATAATCTTCCGTTATAACCGGTACTGCTTTAGCTATAGTAGGCTCGGCAACGTAACCGTGTACCCTAGCCCCCTCTGGAAATACGCCCGTACTTCGCCACTTATTACCTATCCACCTTTTATAAACTTTACGCCTTAATTCGTTTACGGGTAAGAAAACCCCACGAAAGTTTTTATCCATATTTAAAGTATTACCTTGCTTATTAGTAAAGAAGTTTACGTATTGGTATTCACGGCCAAATTCTATAGACCTAACGAACTTATTAGTTTTACGTATATCTAAAAAAGCGGTGCGATCAGTTCCACCACCTACGTAACCTTTAGCACCTTTAGTTCTTTTAGGTACCGGCTTACCGTTTACGCTTTGCTTTAAAGCCTCTATACGCGTACGGTTTTCTACTTGCTTTGAGATATCTTTATGTAAAACGCGTAAAGCTTTTCTAACTTCTTTACCTTGCTCTAAATCACGTAAACCACGTACGGTATCGTTTAAGCCCTCTACGGCTATACCCGTTCCACTTGTAGTTTTAAAAATACCTTTAGCCATTGTTATAATCTTCCGCTCGTTTATTTAAAGCTCTTTGTAACGCTAAAAACATTGGTAGCGGTAATTCCGCTACGCCCATAGGATCAAGCCCGGCAGCTAAACTAACTTCGGCTACTAGGTCTAAATAATAGCCGCCGGTTACTCCGGGTCTTCGCCACCTAAACCGTCTATCGTAGCTACGGTACTTAGCCATTTATCAAAGTCATCTGTAACGCCGGTACGCTTACTAGCGTTCCAACATAAATACATTAACTCCTCAAAACTAAGTTTTTCTAAATCGCTAGCCGGTCTTTGACCGAACTTACGTTCTAGCGCTACGAAATCTATAGGCCTTAACGTTACTTCTTTTTTAGTACCGTCTTCAATTACAAGTGTGAGTTGGTGTAACCCTTGCAAACTTGACATACTAAGAAGTAGCTCTAGTAATTGTTCCGCTAGTTGGAAAACTTACGGAAAAACTTGCTAGTTCACCTACGCCGTTAGCTACGGGTTGGTGGTTATTAACTAATACTGAACCACTATATTTAGGGTTAGTAGCAGCTACTGCTCCACTATCTGCTTTTATTTCAAAAGTAGTAACCGTTCCTAAAAGCGGCCATAGTGTTGCATCCACTTCGCTTGCAGCGAAATCTTGTTGGAAATCAATACTAAGGGTACCGTCTTTAAGTCCACCTAATCTACTTTTAAAAGTTTGCCCGAACGCTGTTTCTTCAACTTCGTCGGCCGTAATATCTAATGTAACGCTTGATACGTGGTCACTTAAGTCCACGCTATTAATTGTTACGCTAGCGTTATTTAATACAAACTTTGCCAATTTAACTCCTTTACTTAATAATTAAATTTTAAGTCGCGCTGATCAGCGCGGGCGTAATATGACATTAAAAAAGCCGGGCGGATAAAACCCGGCTTTTTAACGTACGTAATTAACTAGGGAGTTAAGTTACGTCTTTTAAACACGCTTTAAGAAATTTAACATTATCAAAATTAGCATTATCTTCTTCAAATCTTAAAGCTAAATTGCACATTAATTTATCTAATGTAAAAAGAGCACTTTGTTGCCCCTCTTGTAACTTAACCATTTCGTTTATTTCTTTGGCTACTAATTCATAATATTTTCTACTTAACGCCATTATTTACCTCCCTAATAGGTTATTGTTTTTGATTTCTAATAAAGCTATTCTAACTTTTACGGTATTAACGTCGGTAGTATCTACCTTAGCTAATTCGCAAGCGGTTAATATAGTATTAGTTTTTATTTCGTCTAAGTTAGCTAATACGCTAGTAAATTTTACTATGTAGTTAACTAGTTTTCTTTCTTTAGCATTTAAGCTCATTTTTTACTCCCTAAGTAATTTATATAACCAGTATAAGCCGTAAAATATAAATAAGTCTTTTAAAATAAGGGTTTTTTAGAAAAATTATATATATTTAGTAGGTAGGCGTACTTGCTTAACTATGAATTTTAAGGGCGTCAGAACGGCTTAAAATAGCCGGTTGACGTGGTTATTCTATACCGAGCGTAGCGTGAATACTAAAACTAGGATTAGTACCGCTAACGGTGTATGAAAGTCTATAATAGTCATCTGCAATTGCCCCGCTAACTTTTTTAATCTCGCTAGCTATAGCTGTTATACCCGTAAAGGTAGCTCTAGTAGTTGCACTAGTAAAGCCCGAATTATCATCGCTTTCTAATACGAACGTAATAGTAGGGGTACTTGTACCGCTAACGCCGGTACAATGTATAGCCGCGTATATGCTTTCGGTTGCTGCTACGGCGCCTAATTGTATTCCGGTGCTTGATCCTGTAGCGGTAATATCGCTATCTAGGTTAATAGTACCCCTTACAACTTTGTCGGTGCTATTACTTTTACTTACAGTAAACGGCGCAACTTCGCCTATAGCCCCTAGTATTGAGTAACTAAATAATTTAGATTTTAAAAAGTAGGCTGTATTACCTACGCCGGCGTCCGGAACTACTGTGCAAATAATCTCGTTACCTACGTTAGCTCCTAATAAAGCATCGGGTTTTTCAGCTCCGGCCTCATAAAAACCGTCAATGGAAATAGTGCTATCTTTAAGACCGCCTATTCTTTCTCTAAACCCACTACTATTTATAGTAGTAACGTCTTGCTCATCGACCGTTACGTCTAAAGTCACCGCGTTAGTATTACTACTAAAGTCGTAACCTCCTAAAAATAATTTTCCGTCGGTAAATACGTATTTAGCCATTACTTACCACCGCAACCGTTAGGGCAAGCCCCACAACAATTATTTGACATCTTTAACCTCATCTTTTTTATTTCCTTGATCAAGCGCTTTTTTTGCTTTTTTTAAATTTTCTTTTTTACTAATCGCTGCAATATGCCCGGCCTTAGTTAGTGTAATTATTTTATCTAAGTCCTCTATAGTTATAGTGCTACCCGGCTCTTTACCGTCAATTTTTTTTGTTCCTATTATTTTAAATTTAGGCATTAACTTGTTCCTTTAGTATAAACTTCGAGGCTTACGTTCGCACCTATTGCGTCTATACCGTTTAAATTAACGTCCGCTGCGTAATTACTTACGCCCGTTATAGTCGCGTCGGTGTTGTCTAAGCCTAACGTTCTATTATTAAATATAGCCTGCCTTAGTGAACTACTACCCTGCCCTGTTATATATTGGTCGAGTTTATCTTGAGCGGTACGGCTATTACCACGCTCTACGGCTACTAAAATGTCAAAAGTGTACTGATCAGTTCCTCTTTGCATAGCTATATTAAAATTAATATTTACCGGTAAAACTATTGCTACCGGAAAGTTTAAAGCATAATCTGGAACTACGTCGTAAACTCTTAAACCGCTTATGTTATTTTCTAAAGTAGTTTTAATACCGTCCCGGACTTGGTGTAGGGCGGCCATTAAACTACCCCTAAAACGCTAGCCTTACGAAATGGTTGTAATAAACGAGTTACTTCTCTGTTTTGTTGAACGTTTACTACCCCAAAGTCGCCTACGCCTGCTACTCCTAAAGGTGCGTTGCGCATAGCAAAAAGTTCACTAGCTAACATTTTCGTAGCGTATTTTATTGGCTCGGGTGTACTAGCGTAACCCCAATTAGCCGTAATTTCAGCGTAAGGTCTATTACTAGTATTACTTATAGGCCACTCGTAACTACCGTTGCTATTTAATTGAATAATGTAGTAAGGGCTACCCTCTATACCCCCTACAACACCATTTATAGGTAAAAGTTGAAACTCATTACTAGGTACGGTTACTTCATAAGTACCGTCGTCGTCGTCATCATATTTAATAACTAACCCGGTAGCTGTTGAAATATCATCGACTGGTAATCTATAAAAATCATTAGTAAAAAAAACTCGAGCGCTAGTTGATCCGTCAGCGTAAAACTTACGTCCGCAAAACGCGTCTATTTGCCTACTAGCACCATTTATAGCGTTATCTAGTAAGTCGTCGTCCGCAGTATCGCTAGTAGGTATACCTACAAACTCTTTTAAATCGTTTTGGGTTATATACCCGTTAGTAATAGCCATAGGTTATTTACCCTTACGGCCTTTGCCTTTACGACCTTTCATTTTTTTCTTACCGTAGCCAATCCCTTTAGGCATAATTACTTCTTAACTACTTTTTTTTCGGACTTAGGTTTAGCAGCTTTATTTTCAATTTTGCCGCCAAGCGCTTTAATTTCTTTTTTAACTTCTTCAGCACGTTTTGCCTTTCCGTAAATCTCGTAGCCTCTTAATTCTTCTTTAAGGGCTGCTATTTGTTCTTTATTTTTACTCATAAAATCTTTCTAATGGTTTAACGTGTCGGTTGCCCGACACGTATAAACCAATTTTAATTAAAAGGTTGGTGTTATCAACCCTGTTCCGTTAATCATTGTTGTGCCCGCAGGGTATCTACCGCTTGCGAATGCAACATATCCGTAAACTACTAATTTAGTAGTTAATGAACCTGCATTAGTTTCTTCAAACTTTGCAGTAAAGACGTCTTGCTCCATTAAGATATGGTCGTCGGCCTTTACGACTAAGATTATGTCTTCGTCGTTGCCTGATCCAGCATCCGTTTGAATGTTAGCGTCTGTAATTACCGGTACTCCGAGAATGTTACCAACTACGTTTCCGTATTTAGCAGCGTCCCCTACGCCAATGGCGTTATCCGGATTATTTCCGGCCGGTACGATTAATGGCCTGTTTGAGCTATCAAGCCCGGCAGTTAGGAAACCCCAACGTCTCGGGTGCATAACGATGGCGTTAGCAGGTGCAAATCTATTTGCATTAACTTTTTGTAAAGCGTCGGCTAACTTAGGATAAAGTTCAGCGACTGTAGGACTTGCGTCTGTGTAAGTTACTGTATTTATTCCTGATACGGATTTAATTCCTAATGGTTGCCCTGAGGAACCTGAACCGTTGATCAGTAAGTTATCTAGCTTGGTATAGTATGCGCCGAGTAGGTCTTGAAAAATAATATTTTCGAGATTGAAACCCGGTTGCCCGCCTCTATCTAATGCTTGTTTTGAAACATCTTGTTGACCGGCAATTGTATCAACATTAACTGTTAATAAAGTGTCGTCCATATTTGTTTCGGAAACTGCTGAGTTTTCAGTTGCCTGTTCAGCTGCAGTAGAGCCGGTTGTAATTCTTGAGATTTCTACTTTGTTTCCAAATGCAGGTAATTCTCTTTTTGGTAACGCGTTATAAACTGCTGCCCCTGCTCTTGCAAGCGGTGCATAGTCGTCAACGAGGTACTGCGGAACTACGAGGCCAGAAAAAGCTCCGGTACCGACATCCCTTTTATGGACATCTTGGTGCTCGGATAATCTTTTTTGTGCGTCATAATTTTGGTTAAATTTAGCGTCATACATATCACTAAAAAATGAATTTTCAGCATCCTTACGATACATATCTGGCTCTTTAACTTCCATTCGTGTTTCGGAAATGTCTTCATCTTTAATCTCTAAAGATTTTCTACTTTCCTCAACTTCTTTTAAGGTAGCGCGCATATCTGCATCAGCCTTGATTTTTTCGTCTAGTTCTTTTATTTCGGAAACTAAAACATTTGATCGCTCCAACTTTGCGTCGAGTTCTTCGCCTGTTTCCATTTCTTCCATTTCAGTAACTAAAGTATCAAGTTCAACAGCGTTAGCGTTCCTTAATTCTTTTAATTTTTTCAATTTAATTCCTTTATGTAATTAATTTGCTTTTACTTATTGCGTTAGGTGGTTTATGAAACCGGCGTAACGTCTTAGAGTAAACCGTCTTTTTTCATCTTAATTTTTAAGATTTCTAATTTCGGGTTACTTTTAGAGCGCTCATTTTCCTCGCTAGGTGTATCTAGCTTAGTAATAATTTCCTCTAAAACTTCGACTGCTTTATCGCTATTTCTACTTTCGACTAGTTCTTTTAAATTCTCGCTTATATCTAGTCCTCTTAAAGTAGCGCCTGCGTAACTATTAGCCGGGTACGTTACGACGCTTACATCAAATAGTCTTACTTCTTGTACATCTCTTTTTTCGCCACTAAAGTCATCGCGTATAGCTGCGAAAGCAAAAGACATTTCGTTTAAATCTCCACGTTTCATAGCGCTAGCAACTTCAGCGACTTTAGGATTATTAGCGTCTAAATCTGCTTGAACAAATAGTCCGTATTCATCTTCTTCTAGTTTTAAGGTACCGCTGCTACTACGTGCTAAAGGTATACCGTCGTGATTAATTAAAAACCTAACGTCGTCTTGTTCTTGAAGTGTTTTTTTAAATGCTCCGGGTTTAATTGTTTCGGTGTAAGTTCCTTTACTATCTCTTACTCCGTAAGGCTTGTCGAATACACTAGCGTAACCGCTAAAGCTATAAGACAACTCCCCGTCATTATTTTCTCTTATTTCTACATTCGCTAAATTAAAGCTACGGTTTTCTTTTTCTTTATTCACGTTATTAATCCTAACCTTATTATTTAATATATTACTTGTTAATGACATAGCGTCGCCCTTTATGTCATAAAAAAGGTCGCTCTTTTTTTCTTTCTTACTAAAACGTGGGTGGCTTTCCGGCAGTAAATCGTTGTCGCCTACGTATTTAGTATTTTTTGGTCGGTCGTTACGTAGTAAATAACTAAAAGCTTTTAACCTAGCTAAACCCCACGCTTGCCTGCTTACGCCGGGTCTATGCGAACCGCTATAAGCACCAAAACCTCGTCTTACTACTGCTTTAGCAGTAGGTATTCTTAACTTACGCCAACTAGCCATATCTTTAACAATGTCATTATGCTCGGCTACTATTGTTTTAATAGCCTTAGTAGTACTTTCGTTAAAACTAATATTATTACTCTTACCGCTAGCACTACCTTTTTTATTTTTATCGCTACCTTTAATTTGGTCTTTTTTAGGCGCCGGCTCACTAGGTGCGCGCTGATCAGCGCGACCGACTAAAGTATAATCTTCTTCATCCTTATGTTTTTTACCGGTAAGGTTTGTATAATCCTCCATATTTTTGCAAGGCATATAATAAGTTTCGCCGTCTATTTCGTGTTTATGCGACCCGTCGCAACCTAACTCTTTAGCTTTAGCTATAGCGTCTTCTTCTTTAACGTATAAATCTTGTTCTAAATTATCTACGGCTCTTTTTTCTTCATTATTTATTTGTTCAACTTTACGCTTTGCCCACTCGCCTGCTTGCATAGGATTAGTCCACGGATTACTACCCCATAATAAAAAAGCTATGTCGCTACCGCGCCAAGTTTTAGGGTCGTTAGGGTTACTTTTTTCTCTTTTTAAATCGCTTTGGTGTCTAGCGTGCCACGGAAACATTAACTTAGCTTTAGCCGGGCTTACCTTACCGCTGCTAATAATACTTCTAGCGTCGCGTATTGTTTTAGCTGTTAAACCACTACCTGCTTTATTAAGGTTATCTAACCCGCGTTGCATATTCTTTTTCATAAACGCAGGTGCGGTTAAATCTACGGCCATAGTTTATTCTGTTTCCGGGTTTAATAAATCTTTTTTAGGGTCGTGTTCATCATTACCTAAAGGTGCAAGGGCAGGATCAACCGGCGCTCCTTGTAATCCTAAGTAAAAATTGTCGCCGTTTTCATAAGGCTCTAAATCTAATCTATTTCTAGCCTCGTTAGGTGTCATTAATCCACTAGAGATAGCAACTTGAAATGTACGTACCCTACTAAATAAATCGCCCCTAGCGTATTCTTCGGTGTCTAGTTTAACTACTTGCTTACCCGGTAATAAAGTACTTAAAGCGTCTTCTATTCTTCTTATGTAAGGCAATAAGGTATGTCTAATAAAAGCTAACCCGTTACTTTCAATATTACTGTAAACGTTACTACCGTCTTTAGAATTTATTAAATGCGCCGGTACTCTAAATATACGGGCTACTTCATTTACAATTTGCTCTCTAGCCTGTATTAACTCATCGCCCGCGCCCGCGCTTATAGATTTCCATTTAAGCCCGCCGGTTAAAACCGCAGGCTTACGGTTACGGTTATGGCTACTAGACCAATTTTCCTGCAAAAACTTTGCTTGCTCGCTAGTTAAATCACGGTCGGTTTCTAAAATACTACTAGGTGTTCCGCCTTGCCCATAAAATTGCGCTATATGTCTTTCCATCGCTAAAGCTAAACCGTACATATTACCGTTAGCTCTTAAAGGGCTAACCCCTACTAAGTTACCCGGATAACTAAACCATTTTAAATGAAGTATATTATCGTCGGTTAGAATTCTTTTATTTTTTTGCGTTCCTATAGTGTAGGTTTTAATTCCGTTGTGCATTTCTACGACTACCTTATCACTATGTATAGGCGTCATAGCTATAGGCCTGCCCTGTCTATCTTTATCAATTAATATAAAACTATTACCGTGCATTAATAAACTAGTAATAATTTGGTGTACTACTTCAAAAATAGTCTGGTTTACGTTAGGTTTATCAAATATTTTAGGTTTTTCCGTAAAAACTTTCTTATCGCCGTCGTATCTAATAGTTTTTTATAGGTAAGATACTTATACTATCGGCTATAAGAGATATAGCACTTAATACAGGGCTTATACCTAACGCGCTTAGTTCATTTACTTTTTCGCCCGTATAGTTGTAAAGTCCACCGTCCCGGAGGTTTAATAGCTCGGCTAAATTACCTAAAGCTGCGTCCCTATTTTCTCGATTAAATAAACTCATTTACTAATTAAATAACTTCCTACTATAAAAAAACTACCGGCTACTAAGTAAGCTAGGCCGATACTAAACGTATATACACCGTAAATTATAAGGGCGGCGCCTATAACTTCCGCTAGCGTTGTCATATTATTTTTATTTATCATAAATTAATTATAGCGACGGGAGGCGCGTCATCAACTATCGGCGCAGTTATTCTATCTAACATAATAACCATAGCTATAGCACCGTCTATTTTTCGTTTACTTCGGCCTTTACTTAAACGCCAACCGCTATCTGTAATTTTTTGTGCAGCCGAAAGCACCTGATCAGTAAACGTTGCCGTAGCTTTATGTAAAACTTTTTTATTTACAATCATCTCGTAAGCATTACCGCAAGCAGGAACCATTCGGGCGTGGCTTTGCGGAAAGTTGACCATAGGCACGCCATTATCTAATAATACTTGCGCGCTACGTTCAAAAAAAGCAGGGTCGTATGCTACTTCTTTTACGTTAAAGGTTTTACATAATTCTAAAATATAAGTTTCTATTTCTTGAATGTCCATTACGTCGTAATCATCCGGGTGCCAAATCTTACTATCTAAAATTACGGTACCGTTTTTAGTTTTTTGCCCGTGTACTATAGCTACGCTATCGTGGTGCAGCGCCATATCTACTCCTAAATAAGTTTCAACGTCCGGGTTTAATTCAAACTCCCCGAAACAATTATCCCACGCGTTAGGCGGTAACCAACTTTCTTCTTCCGTACGCGTCCATTGGTTTAAATGGTATCTTTGAAACTCGTGTAAAGGTAAGCTTTTAAATCTACGGTTAAGATTTTCTAAAGGCCACCAATCGTTTTGGACTGCCGGGTTAACGTCCGACCACAACTTTTTATCCTCAAAATCGTCGCCGTCTTTAGCGCCTATCCATTTAAAATAAAACTCCGGGTCATCATTTTCGCCTGTTTCCTTTTTAAGACCGCGCTGATATAAACGCCCGGCTAAACTATCTAAGTTATAACCTGCCGTAGTAATATTTAAAACTAAACCGTCTTTACGTTTAGCGGTGTTATTAGACAAAACATAATGTACTCTTTCTTGGTTTATGTTTGCCCACTCGTGTATTTCATCTGCTATTAAGCAACTATTACGGCCACCGTCGGCAGTACCTGCTTTAGCAGCTACGCGGTAAGCTCTACCCGGACTATTTTTAAGTTGTATTTCGTTTTCAAAAGTTTCGACCATATCTTTTAATATAGGACTTTCATCACACATTACTTTCATAGTTCCAAAAACTAAGTTAGCTTGCTCATAACTAGCGGCTGCTACTGCTACTAAAGGGCTAGTAACCCCACTACCCAAAAGCTCGTATAGGCCGATAGCGGCTGCTAAAGCAGTTTTTCCGTTTCCTTTCGGAAGTCCGATTAACGCCTCCCTATATCTACGGCTTTTATCTTCATTAACTTCGTATAAATCATAAATGATTGCTTTTTGCCAGTTATCTAATTTAAAAGGCTCGCCGAAGAAGTCGCCCTCACCGTGTACGCAAAACTTTTCAATAAACTTAACTACGCGCGCGCCTCTAGTTAAAGGTAAGTTATTCTTCTTCATTATCTAAACACCAAAAGCATAATTTAATAATAGTCCCGTGTTGGTAAAAGTAGTCGAAACATTTTTTACATCTAACTAAATCTGCCCCTGCCTTATTCCGTAACCGTGTTCGTTTTCCTCTATAACTTTTTTATTAGTTATTAATTTACTTATACCTTTAACGCTATCTAATAAATTAGTTACCGATAAAGCACCTTTATTGCTCATTAGCCCACCTTTCTAAATTGTTCTGATCAAGCGCTTTTTTAAAATCTTTAGGTTTACGGGTTTTAGCCCCCTGTATTAGCTCGGTATGACTAGGCAAGCTACGGTGGGTTAAACTACTTTC
>Ga0099800_1108_pt2 | contig 20717 bp, 19 predicted proteins | sample Uncmet6_SortRC_1_FD_89868 | JGI IMG/M metagenome (GOLD analysis project Ga0099800, IMG submission 89868) | Marine eukaryotic communities from CALCOFI LINE 67, Pacific Ocean - CN11_C50_N6_SortRC_1 | ecosystem: Environmental > Aquatic > Marine > Oceanic | place: Pacific Ocean: Monterey Bay... | reverse complement strand
GTTGTTTGTGTATGTATATTGATTCCGGGGTAAATAGGCGTAGGGAAGGCAGCGCACAGCGCATTTTATTTATTTAAATTTTGTAACATAGCTGGCGGCTCGCTCGCGCGGCTGGCTGCGCTAACTATACAATATGGCGCGCTGCTTTCATATGGATAATGGATTTTTTCCCCCTCTGCCTCGTCGTTTTTGCTCTCGCTGCTCGCTGCCTCTGGCTGCTGCGGCTCCTGTCTTACTGCGCCGTCGCTCGTCGGCTCAGCACTGCCAGCATATCGCGCTCCAGGTGTGGTGTGTGGTGCCGGTGGTGGGTGCCGCGCTCACTCAGTGAGTCACTTAGAGCAGCAGGTGGTCGTCGGAAGCGAGGTGCTCGACGAGGCCCTCCCAGCGCGGGGAGCCCCAGCCCGTCGTGGCGTCCCAGCCCTCCCGCGCCACGAACCCGTTGCCGCACTGGTACATGTCCCCGCCAACGCTCGAGTTCCCGAAGGTAATGTCCTTGAACATCTCCTTCGTGTCCTCCTGCTCTTTCTCCTTCTCACTCGTCGTCGTCGTCGTCGTCGTCGTCGTCGTCTTTTTCTTCTTCTGCCCCTCCTCCGCCATGGCCTGGTAGAGGCGCGGGTGCAGGAAGCCCAGCGGTGGGAGCCCGGCGACGGCGCGGCGGCCGTTGAGGAGGCTGACGACGCCGGCGAAGGCAGGCGCGCTCGCGGACGTTCCGCCCGTGGTGACGCTCGTGCCGTTGAGGACCATGGGCACGCCCCAGGCCAGAGCGCTCACGTCCGGGTAGGCGCTTGATGTTTGTTTGTTTGTTTGTTTGTTTTTTCCGAACGTTTGAATAAAAAGTTGTTCAACAGTTACGGAGAGAGCGCAGATATGAAAGGTTAGTTTAGAAAGAGCGATGCAGGCTCATCATATAATTATGCATGCCATGATCAAAAACAAGCAGTCAATGCGCATCATCAATCGCGCTATCCAAAAAAGTGGCAGATATGTCCATGATAGGGAGAGAGAAGGCTGCTTTCAAGCTGCTTTTTTCATGCTTCTTTTTTCTCGATCTCGATTCCTTCCGATTCATGAGCATGCGAGCTTACCGGTTACCGGCGAGGAAGCTGTCTTCGGGCGGCAGCGACCCTTCCGCCGCCGCCGCCGTCAAATATCCGGCCACGGCTTCGTCCTGGTAGGGCGGCCGCGCGAAGCGCCGGCTGAAGCCGCTCCCGCCGGCGTACCAGTAGATGGGATCGCTGGCGCTCGCCCCATTGGCCGGCGCTCCGTCGGGGCTCGGGCTGGCCTCCCACTGCTCCCCGCCCACGCCGAGCACGAAGGGCGACTCGGCGGGGAAGGTGGGCAGGGCGTGCTGGCAGCTCGCGTCGTTCAGGGCCCGCCCGATGGCGTCGGCCTCCGGGAACGCGCCGAAGCTGAAGTGCGACCCGCCGTCGCCCGTCGCCGCCAGGAGCGTCTGTATTGATTCGTCCAGCGAATCAAAGTTGTTCCGCAGTTGGCGGACGGAGGAGCGCAGATATATGACAGTTGGTTTAGAGTTTAGAGCGACGAGATACGATCGTTAGTTTAGAGTTTAGAGCGACGAGGGTCACCATCTCGTGAAGAAGACACGCAGTGCGCACCAATCGCACTAACAACATAGTCCAAAAAGAAAGCAGCGCAGTCGACGCAGATACGACCATCTATGATAGACAAGCTGCGTTCAAGGTTTCTCCGATGGACTCACCACGCCGCGCGCCGTGGCCTTGAGGAACTCCGCGGAGATGCGCGACGGCAGCGCCGCGTGCTCCTCACCGAAGGGGAACATGCACACCTGCCGCTGCGTGGCCATGTAGTCCGTGCAGTCGCCGAAGGTGTAGGGCGACGCCGCGTCGTCGGCGAGGGACCGGCACAGCAGCTCGCAGGAGTCGTAGCTCAGGCTGCCGAGGCTCATGCTCACCACCGACGGCAGCGGCAGGCCGTTGTGGCCGCGCACGCCGTCCGTGCCCGCGTTGGCCAGCAGGTGGCTGAAGGCGAGCAGCGCCGGGCCGAAGCCGACGGTCTTTGATGCATTCGTTCATTCATTCGTTCATTCGTCCATTCGTTCATTCGTTGGTTTGTTTGTTCATTGATAGTGCCCGAGAGAGAAAAAGGCAAGGGTGTGTGTGCGTGATGCTTAAATTTTTTAAGGGCTGGTAGTGAAGGCTGTTCGCGCAAGCAATGAAGGCAAGCGGCATATGCGAAGGTAGCTTCGCCGTTCAGTGGACGACTGGACTATGTATGACTCACCTCCTCGGCGGTGCTGGAGTCGTTGGTGTTGGCCACCACGGTGGGCACCCCGCCCGCGAGGCCCGTGATGTAGGAGACGTCCAGGGTCGCCTCACCGAAGTTGTCGCCCCCGACCTCGCCGCTGTAGCCGAAGGGCCGCACGTGGTCCGGTGACGCTTTAAGCGCATTCATTCGTTTCAGAGCAGTTGTGAGGCGTTTAGAGAGAGATAAGTCAAGTCGGTGACCCATGCTGAAGGCAAGTTACCATGAGCTGTGCAAGTTATGAAGGTTTTCTGTTGGTTGGTTGGTTCGTTGGGTGGTTCGTTGGTTGGTTGTTGAACGTACCACCCGCCACGTCGAGCGTCTCATAGAAGGTCGCGATGTCGGTGGGAAGGTATCCAAAAGTCCCCGGCCCCCACACCACCTGCAGCTGGGGGTTCTTTGGGCTCGCGCCCGTCTCGTTCACGGGAATCCCGTAGGCCTCCTTCTGCGCGTTGGGCGGGCCAACGGTCTCCATCCCAAGCCCCGCCATGGCCTTGGCTTTGGCCATGGTCGGGGAGGCGGCGGTGGCGGTGGCGGTGGTGGTGGTCTTCATCTTGAAGGCGCCCTCCACGGCCCCGCCGGCACCTTTAAACCAGCTCCTCCCCTGCACCACGCGCTGCACGCACTCGTCTTCTTCGGCGTCGTCACCGCGGTCGGCGGTTCGCACCACTATTTCCAGGTAGTCGCCCTGCCCGCTCACCGCCATGGACTTGATCTCCGCCCCGCTCGCGCAGGAAGGGTTCGCAAAGTGCGCCGTCACGTACGCCTTTGCCGCGGCCACCGTGCTGGCCGGCGGCGCCACGAAGTTCGCGACGTCGGCGCTGGAGAGCCATTGTCCGTAGTCCCGGTGCCGTGGATCCGCGACTTCGTAGAGGCGCTTCTCCAATTTTTGCAGCGCCTCGGGCTCGTGCCGCAGCGCCAGCACGAATTTCTGCTCGACGCATTCTACAGCGGAGACGAGGACGGCGAACGGCAGAAGGAGCGCCCGCATTTTGCAGTAGGGACGGCGAACGGCAGAAGGAGAGCACCGTCGACGGCAGAGGGAGTGGATGAGGTGATGAACGCCCTCTCTCGGTTGGTGCACGTTTTGCTCCGCGGCAAGGTTTCCCTTTTTTTGCCGGTGCAAAGTACCTTTTTATTTATTTGATCCCAAGACGACAACATCACTCGGGATTGAACCTCCCTTTCCTCCCTCAGCAAGTACGTCGACTCCGTCATGCTCCCCCGGCTGGGCCTCTCGCTGCTGGCGCTCACCGGGAGCGCGGCGTGGTCGTCTTCGGGCGGTTCCAGTTCCTTCCGGCCGCTCGCCACCTCCCTTCTGAAGACGACCGGCGGGGGCGACAGCGGGGGGGGGCGGGCGAGGAAGGAGGGGCGCGCCGTACCCCGCGGCCCGCATGGTGCCGATCGCGGAGCCGGAGAAGCCGGCCGACCAGGTGGCGGACGAGATGGCGCGGGCGCAGCGGCTCATCGACTACCTGGACGCGAGCCCGGAGCCGTTCCACGTGACGGCGACGACGGCCGCCATGCTCGAGGCCGCGGGCTTCACGGAGCTCTCGGAGAAGGAGTTGTGGGGGCGGGACGGCCTGCTCCGCCCGGGGGGCAAGTACTACTACATCCGCAACCGCAGCTGTCTGGTGGCCTTCACCGTCGGTGGCGCGTGCACGGCGGCGGAGCTCGCCTTCAAGGTGATCGGGGCCCACACGGACTCCCCTGCCCTCAAGGTGAAGCCGCGCTCGAAGCGCGCGGGGTCGGGCCTCGCGCAGCTCAACGTCGAGTGCTACGGGGGCGGGCTCTGGCACACCTGGTTCGACCGCGACCTCTCCCTCGCGGGGCGCGTGGTCGTGCGCCGCCCCTCCTCGGACTCCTCCTCCAACAACAACAAAGTAAGCTTCGAGCAGCGCCTCGTGCACGTGAAGGAGCCGATTCTGCGGGTGCCGAACCTGTGCATCCACCTGCAGTCGGCCGGGGAGCGCGAGGCCTTCAAGGTCAACAAGGAGGATCACCTGCAGCCCATTCTGTGCGGGCAGGTGCGGGACAGCCTCGGGGGCAGTGCGGCGCCCAAGAAGAAGAAGAAGAAGAAGAAGAAGGAGGAGGAGGAGGAGGAGGAGGAGGAGGAGGGCGAGAAGCATAAGGAAGGAGAGGCTGGGGAGGGAGGGGGGGCAGTGGAGGACGAGGAGGAGGAGGATGAGGAGGAGGATGAGGAGCCGTCGGATTGGTCCAAGGGGCAGGACGCGGTGTTGATGGGGGTGCTCCGGGACGAGCTGAAGCTGTCTGAGGGCGAGGAGATCGTAGACTTCGAGCTGACGCTCTACGACACCCAGGGGGCGGCGTTCGGCGGCGCCAAGAAGGAGTTCGTGAACGGCGGGCGGCTCGACAACCTCGCGAGCTGCTTCGTCGCCACCGAGGCGCTCATCGACCACGCGTCCGACGAAGGCGGGACCCTGGGGAGGGACAAGGACGTGTCGGTCATCACGCTCTTCGACCACGAGGAGGTGGGCTCCTCCTCCGCCGTCGGCGCGGGCTCGCCCATCATGAACGACGCCGTCGAGCGCATCACGCAGGCGCTCGCCATGACTGCCGCCGCGGCCGAAAGCAAAAGCGAAAGCGAAAGCGAAGGCGAAAGCGAAAGCGAAAGCGGAAACGACGGCACCGAAGAAGGCAACAAGAAGGGGGCGGCCGCGCCGGCGGCCGCGCCGGCGACCCCGGCTCGCGTGGCGATGAGCGGGCGGGCGCTGCTGGGCGGCATCGGGGGGCTGGACGGGGAGGTGCGGCGGTCGGCACTGGCGCGGTCGATGGTCCTGAGCGTGGACATGGCGCACGCCGTGCACCCGAACTACGCGTCCAAGCACGAGAAGGCCCACGGCCCGCTGATGAACGCCGGGGTGGTCATCAAGAGCAACTCCAACCAGCGCTACGCGACCAACGGCGTGACGGGCTTCCTGACCCGCGAGCTCGGCCGCCGCGAAGGGGTGCCGGTGCAGGAATTCGTGGTGCGCAATGACTGCCCCTGCGGGAGCACCATCGGCCCCATCATCTCCACCGCCACGGGCATGCGCGTTGTGGACCTCGGCATGCCGCAGCTCTCCATGCACTCCTGCCGCGAAATGAGTGAGTCATAATCCATGAAATCCATCAACCCATCAACCAACCAACCAACCAATTAATCAACCAGTCAAGCAACTCAACTCGTGTGAATCCACCAGTCAGTCAGGCGGTCATTCTACTCTAACGCATCTCTGTCGTCCAACTCCTATGTTTCTGCACGTGCCTCTCATCAGTGGGGCGCGCGGATTTGACGCTCGCCAGCAAGCTTTTCCGCCGCTTCCTCGCAGACTTCCGCGAAATTGACGAGCAGCTCGGGGACTGAGTACTGGCGCGACGAAGGAGAAGAATTGTGGCAGGTAGCAGGTCTTTGCGCGTCTCGGCGAATCCGCTATCCGAACCGGCGTGTGCGAGCGCTGGTGACCGGTACGTGTGCGGTGTCGTCGTGCGTGGTGCGTCGTGCTGTGTGTGGCGTGTGGCTATCATGGTGGCTGTGTGCGTGGTGGTTCAATGGTGATGAATGCGGCGCGCTTCAATGAGAGAATAAGCTTCTCCTTTTTTCTTTTGCTTTTTTGATTCGCTTTGTTATGGGGTCGGGGCGCGTGTGGTGTATCTAACTGCAAAATGCAAAAATTGTGCGACCGGATATATAATTTCAAAGGCCAACATTGCAAAAGGCTACCCAAAAGCAGGTACAACACGTGTTGTACCAGCAAAAAACTGTACAATATACGCCACGAGCACCTATAAACTATAAATCCCATAACAAAAGCCCGAAGAAAACCCCGGCCGAGAGACACCGACACCTCAGAGACGACGAGGAGCGGGGAGGTGCTGTAATCCCGCCGGGTGATTCCGCCGGGGGGGGGGTGCTTACTACTTATTTATATATTTCTCACTCCGAGCCCTCAATTCATTGTTGTTCTCTCTCACAGTTACACGTTACACACCCGCGCTGTGCGCTGTTGCCCGCTACTACTGAGCTGCTAGTCCAGCATTACATCCGGTAGCGGCTCCACTGCTGCTGCTTCCTTCTTTTTCATAGCTTTCCTGTTCCCTTTGCACACGCTGCTGTGCGTCTTCCAGCCCGCCTTCACGCACGCACTGTCGCAATATCGCACAGCCTTGCATCCTCCACATGACTGGGATGCAGCGATCCCTTTGTACATCCCGCAGAAGTCGCAGTTCATTATTTCAGCTGAGCTGGAAGCAGAAACCAGCGGTGATGCCTGCGGTGACGACAACGGTGAGGATCCCCCCGAGGACGCACGTTCTTCAGACGCCGCGGCCGCCGAGGACGAAGAAGCGGAAACCTTTAGTGGCGGAAAAGGTATCCGAAGGAGGTACGGATAGGTCGCAGCAAACATGGCGTCGCCGGATCGTTCGACTGCGAAAGAAACACGGGGATAGTTGAAAGTTTCCGAGAAGCCAGGCTTCAGCTTTGGCTGTGCAAGTTGCACTCGTCGCAAATACGTCAGAAGGGGTTCTCGCGGTGAAGCAGCACTAGAACCAGCATCAGCAGCTGGAGGCGCCGCATATCTCAGCAAAAAGAGAGAGTAGTCGCGGTACATCACCAAAAGGATGCGATGCTTTGGCACCACAGTCAGGCTCGCGACGTGAAATCCTTTTACACCTGAATGGCCTCTACCCTCGAGAATCGTGACTTTCTCCAATACTTCCCTCTTATCCTCGACACTCAGGGCTCGATGAGTGGCAAGGTCGAAACCGTCGGGCAGCAATGGGTTGGGGATGTCACCAATCAATGGCGGTCGGTAACTGCTCTTGCTGCTACTAGTACTCCAGCCGCAATCGTACACGAAGATCTTGTCGTCGAGGAGCGTTCTATTCTGCTGTGCTTTGCCTCTGTATGTTGAACTTTTTCCCATCTTCGAAGCCGCGAAAAGTAGCCCTTCGGCAAAGACCAAATTGGAGGGAGGAGCCTGGAAGTCATCGAGCTGGAAGAGGCATTCCCCGGAGGCGTAGTGCCATACCTTTGCCACGCACCTCTTCCGAACGTCACATCCACACGAGAGAAGAATTGGCGGGAGAGTAGAAGTCCCGCCACTGCTGCTGCCACCTTGGGAAAACGCAAGCGCGCAGTCTTCTGCATCATCGGAACGATAGTGGTGGCCGATTTGGTGGCGCAAGTATACAACCCGAGCCCGCGTCGTTCTTAGCCGAGCGTACTTGCTCGAGAGTTTTTTCATGCCTCCATCTGGCTCGTCTTCGTAATCGAAGAGGTCCTCAAAGTCGCTTGCAACGTTAGGGAGCAGGAAAGGAAAGCCAAGGACTCCAAGCCGAGAGAGATCTGCTCTTGACCCCCCTTCTCGTAAGCTTGCTGCTCCGGTTTCGTCTGTCCCTTCCCCCTCCGCCTCCCCTTCGTCGCCTCCGTCGAAGACAACGACACCAATGCTCGTACCTGATGGAAAGCTGGTATCATTGTTTCTGGGATTTGCAACTGCGAGAGCCCAGCTGCTCCCATTCTGTGTGGCGGCCATATAATCCGTGCTGCCCAGCCAGGAACAGAATACCCTCTCATACCACGACGCAATGTCGAACGACGCAATTTCGTCCCGGTCATCAATTCCCTTATCACAATCGAGCATAGGCCAAGCGCTTTCGATGTGCGGGAGGACGGTCTTTGCGAGTCCGGTCAGTCGCCAGCCCTTTTCGTAACCGAGCAGCGGAAACTCGGGGTCGTAGTGTGTATCATTACCGTCGCCGTACCTATCTACGCTCATCATTGATGTGGTGCCACCCTTGGCGAGCTCGTCGAGAATCACCACCCGCGGCCTATTCTCGCCGGTTCCACGCTTTCCGCGGCTATACAGAAATAGCGCCGTGCCCACCTGTGTTTCCACGCCTTTCCACTTTCGCAACATGTGTGGGACATGCTTCAGCCAATGAAATACTTCTTCGTTTTCGTAGTCCCACACGAGTAGGTCCGCTCGCAGCTTGAACACGCACACGTGTAGTCGATCAATGATTTCGATGTGGTGGTGCTCCGCATATTTCTCAAACTGGTCAGCCCCAGCGCTCCTCCAGCTCCACCGCTTCACGACCTCCCGAAGGCCCGGTGCCGCTTCGACATCGCCTTTGCAGATGGGTCGCTGCAGGGTCAAGCCTTCAACAGCTGCGCCAACGTCCGGCGACTCCTCCTCTTCCCGGCTCAGCTCCGCGAGAAGCTCCGCTGCTTGTTCCTGCCATATGCCGACAGTAGGCGAGTTCGGGTCTGGTTCTTCTGCTCCTCCTCCCTGTTCCTTTTCAGAAGCGCCTCCTTTGCCTTTCCTCTTGGCCGCAACCACGCACTCGGCGAGCGCCTTGGCCTCTGCCAGTTCCCCGAGGCGCGCGTGCACCTTTGCGGCCTGCAGCATGGCCTCGGCGCCGTCGCCGTCCAGCTCTATTCCAGGGCCTCGGCCCACCAGGTCGCCCGGCAGCCGCTTCTCCAGGTAGACGAGCAGTTCCTCGAGCAACGGCCGCGCTTTGGCGCTGCTGGAACTACTACTGCCATGCGTGCATTCCAGCGTCAGCGCGTCGACCAGCAGGCCCCGCTGTGTGGCTTCGACCTCCTCTATCCGCTCCTTCCCGTGGATGTTGGAATTCAGGTGAGTCCGCATGGCTTTGCGAGCGGCGACCAGCGCTTTCGCGGTCAGCGCAGCAACTTCCTTTGCATTCGCGCTGTCCGAGAAGGCGGCTGCTTTCGCTTTATCGATTACCTTTGTTGCTAGTTGCATCGTTATCTCCACTTTCCGTTCCATCGATTGGTAATATTCAAAAAATTGACATCGCAGATCCGATTTATAGCAGCCGTCGTCGATATCGCAGCAGCCTAAGCAGTTGCACCTATTGATGCTATTGTAGAATTTGCGATCCTGTGTGTCGAAGAACGCCCAGCTTTCTGCCTCCTTCATGCATTCATACATGCCCTTTTCGCCAAACCCCCATTCGTACTTACATATGCCTTCAGGGGACAACGTATAGGGCCGCCGACTTTGCGGCAGGCTCGATGCCCAGATGGCCTGCGATGCTGCGTACAGAAAACAGCCACCGTCTCGCCAATCTCCGTCGTATCCTTCAAGCCTATTCTCGGCGTAGCACTTCATCGCCGCTGCGCCTACTCCCGTCGCCCAGAGCTCCCGCGCGAAGTGGGGCAGGCCCAGAAACATTTCGCCCACAGCTTCCACAGCTCCCTGGATCGTATAGCGCCGCGTTCGGTCATCGCTCGAAAGCACCGCCTTGAGCGCCTCACCGGCGCGCTGGACGTCCTCGGCCTCGATCCACGTATGGTCCTCGGGTGGCCCGCTGGGACTGATCTGATTATTGGTGCCCATGATATCGCGCAAGACGTCCACCATGGTGGCGCGCCCGTGAGTCGGTTGGTGGATCATAGAGCATAAGACGTCCAAAGCCGCGCGCTGCGCACCCATGCCTCTCCCAAATAGGGTGAGAATCGTCGGGTCGATGTAACGATCTTCATCGTCGTTGGCGCTTATCATCAAGATTAGAGGAAGAAGATTCTCCGCCTCTGCGGTATTCAATGGATGTTGAAGGAGCCAACCTTCCTCGGCAACCTTTTGTAATGCGGTTATCATGTGATGCACATCGAAAGACCACTGAGCACTATCCCCCTCATCAAATGGAGAACCATCATCGGTCCAGTGGTCGAGAGTTCGCAGAGTCCTGAGGTGCTTCGCTAGTAGAGGCCTCCGCTGAATCCAAAGCTCGCGAATAACATTTTCACTACCTTTCGGTATGGACGAGTCGTCGGCCAGCCTCTCAATGAAGGCCGCGTAATCTTCCAGTGATTCTCCGCTCCCTGCTGGGAGCAGGACACTTCCACCACCGGGAAGCGAGCACTTTGATAAATCTCTTTCGAATTCGTAAAAGTTGTCCTCGAAAGAGGAGAGCCACTTCTCTCGATCCTTCGCTCTCTGCACACTTTTCTTCTCCTCGGCGGCGCGTGCGAGTTGCCTCAAATTGGCTTTCGCGCTTTGATGGTATGCGGACGCCTCCTGCTCCGGGTCAGCCCTGGCAGGCTCCGGTGCTGGTTGCGAAGCAGCACCTTGCGCGGCTGCTGCTGCATCCGCTGCTGCTGCCAAGATGGCACACTGCTTCTTGTGCCCTCCCGTCTTCCAGTGAGCAGATTGACAAGCCCTTGAGCAGTAGCGTACCGCATGACACCTTGAGCACCTTAAGTGCTTCTGATCACCTTGTTCGGCGACACCGCATTGTGCGCACTCAATGGTCATAGGAATTCCTACGGGGGGCTGTCACAATAGATTAGCAGGACGTTTTGCGAGTCAGGAGGTATATATTGCCATGCATCTGAATGGTGATATCGCATCAGGACGACCAGGCGCAACTTCTTACCGAGCGGATTTAGAGAGGATTGACCTTCCCAATTGATGGTGGCGATCGTGGTGTTCCACGTTCCGTCGCAGAGAGATCCAAAAATAATTATTTGCAACCGGCCTTGTCAATAGAAAATGTCAGGGTTTGATGTTGTAACTTCAACGGTAATGTTCGTTAATTATTCTGAAGTTTTGTAACACGCCTACCTTGAGACATTGAAAGAATGTCGTCTTGGCTTTTCAAAACGTCCTTATTTGCGACAATCCATGGAGATTACGACTCAAGGTAATCCGTTGAAAAATGGATGTGTCACTCTCCGGTGCCCGTCTCAGTGCCGATGGAGGCTCTCGTACTGGCAGGTGGTCTCTAGTGCCCCTGAAAGCAATTTCACGGGAATATTCGATGCCGTTGTATCGGGAGCAATGATACTTCGCCATACTGACCCGCAGCTCGGCCCAATCCAGCTCTTATGCCCCTCCAGCGCCCCGCGGCGCACCACCCGTCAGATTTATTTTGACCGCACACGGCGACACTTTAAGCACTAGAGCTGCCGATCGACCCTAAACCACCTCGGTTTTCGGTTTTCGCCATTTCGATTATCCGGCTTAGGACCCACGCAGGGGTCGTGGCCAGTTCACACCTCACCATAAGAAAACCTTTGGAAAACTATAGGAAAACCTTCGAGTGTAGGAAACTATAGGAAAAGAAAATCGCGCCGCGCCCTCCGCATTAAATACCGGTATATTAACCCCAGCGCAGGAGGAGCACACGCGCGCAAGTACAAAAACCGCATTAAATACCGCCCCCTCCCCCCCCCTTTTTTTTTTGCTTACTCTGCCAATCTAAATCTAATTTTTGTTTTCCAATTGCCCGGGTTGAAAGTTGAAAGTGCTATCACACCCTGCAAGGCCGGTTTACCGTCGCCATTGCAGTGAGAATGAGGCCCCGTTGCTGGGCGTCGCTCTGTCTGTCTGTCTGTTTGTCTGCTGTCTGTCTGTCTGTCTGTCTGTCTGTCTGTCTGTCTGATGGTTTGAGTTGCCGGTCCCAGCAGGAAGACATCGCCCATGCATTCGTCGAATGCATGTCGAGAATGCATGATAATAAAAATGAAAAATTCGAAAAATGAAAAATTCCTCCTATTAAGGAGAATACAGCGGCCGCTGTATGGCTGTTTCCAATCCACAGCGCAGGAGCCGTGGCGGTGGGTGTACCCAAAGTCCATGTGCGGGTGCTTGTTGCTTGCTAAAATCGCCACGATCCTTTGCTTCATATCCCCACCTTCTTTTCTGTGCCGTGTCGCCATGCGCTCAGTCAGCTGTGACGGACACGCAGTTAACAAGCCGCGTTCGCTGGTTGGCCGGAGCGTTCGGCGGTTGGTTCGGTTCGTGGTGGAAGAAGTCTACCAGGTATGCGCTAGGCTTGGACGGCTCTTCATAGCAGTCGTCGTCGTCGTCGTCGTCGTCGTCGTCGCCCACCATCGCATCGTCGTCGCCGTCGCCGCCGCCGTCCGCCGCCTGCTGGTCTTGTTGGTTCGCCGTGGGGGGGAGCTTCTGGTTTGAGCGGCCCTTCATGTCTTTGCCTTTGCTCTTGCTAGAGTGCCCGCGCTGCTGATGCTGCATCCTGTTCTGCTGCCGGCGCAGCGCCACCGAGGGCTTCTTGAGGAACCCCGAGTGGTCCACCACGAATCCCCGCGGGTCCCACTCTCCCGAGTCGCTCGCGGGCCACGACGGGACCAGGGAGGGAGAGGGAGCAGAGTTCTTCTTCTTCTTCGACGACGACGACGACGACGACGACGAGCTACTGGACGAGGAGATGACGCCGGCCACCGACGCGAGCTCCTCGATGCGCTTCGCACTGGTGTCCACGTCGTCGTCGTAGTAATCTTCGCCGTAGTCCTCAAAGTCTCCGACGATGCGCCCTGCGAACAACATAGACGGACATTCGATAATGGAGGAATGAGAAAGGAAGGAACCAAGGAAGAGAGAAAGAAAGAGAGAAAGAAAGAGAGAGAGAAAGAGAGAGAGAAAGAGAGAGAGAGAATCCTGTTCAGATTATCGAAGGAGAAAGAAAGCCTGCCTGCCTTTTTGCCTGTCGAAGGACTCGCTCCCTACAATGGTCTGGTCAGTCGTTCATTCACTCCGTCGCTCCCCTCACTCACCGTCCGGCTGGATCTTAGTAATGCGCTGCGAGGGCGCATCGACGATGAAGACGTTGCACATGGCGTCCATGAGCGTGGCGGTGGGCCAGATGTGCACCTCCCCGTCGTCGCTTAGCAGCACGGTGGTCACAACCACGAGGGCGGCGCCGAGGTACGAACTGGGCAATTCCTCAACGGGCTGCATTGGGTGGGAACTGTTGCTCGAGGAGGAGGACTCCGACCCGACGCGCGGCCTGGTGGGCAGCATCCTCTCGGGGGGCGGCACGAACTGGATCACGCGGATGCAATGGTTCCCGGCGTCCGCGACGTAGAGTTTATCCTCCTCGTCGCGCGTCAGGCCGATGGGGCACGAGAGGCGCGTTGTTCGGTAGTCCTGGCCGTCCACGTGCCCGGGGCTCCCGCTCTTCCCCGCCACGGTTATCACGCGGCACCGGCTGTCGTCCCTAGTTACCGGCCGCCGCTTCTTCTCGTTGTTGACGTCGTCGTCCATGTCGTCGGAGTCGTCGTCGGAGTCGGAGTCGGAGTTGCCGCCGACGTACGCGCGAGTCAGGTCGATCACCCGGACGCTGTCGTTGCCGCTGTCCGCCACGAAGAGCCGCCCCTGCGAGTCCAGCACGAGGCAAGTGGGGCAGAAGAACAGAGCGTCGTGCAACGGGCCGTCCGCGCTTCCCACTACGCCCGGCGTGCCCGCGAAAACGGAGCTTTCACCTCCCCGCAAAACCCGTCTGATGATGTGGTTGCACGTCTCAGCGATGTAGGTGGTGCCGTTCTCGAGCTGGACCATGTTTGATGGCCGCGGGAGGTAAGAGCGCGGCCGCCCATGGGAGGCGGACGAGGAGGAAGATGACGACGACGACGACGACGAGGACAGGGACTCGTCGTCGGAGTCGTCAGAGGGCAGCGTGCCCCCCTCCTTCGACAGGTCGGCTGTCGAAAACACCCAACTCTCCATGTATTTGTGATGACTCAATGTCAGGTCAAATGCAATCGGAGGTCTCCCCTCTGTATTTACCGAGAGGCCGAGGGATCTTGAGCTTTGGAGCTTTGTACTTTCATCCCCGGGACTAAGAATTAAGGTACCATAAAACCCAAGGATAAACCAACTTTTCTAGTTACGAGAACCTCCGACTGTTTTATTTAATAATAGGAAGAGGTTAGCGCCCCATTTGAGCCCAAATTTATTTGAACCTCATTTTAATTGGAGTCACCACCCTCTCTCCCGTCATGGTGGAGAGTGGCGCGTCATCGTCGCGGCGAAGCGCTGCCCTATCGCTCTCTTCTTCCATTCTCCTCCTCTGCTACAGCCACCTTCACGCCTTCACGCCTTCCGTCGCTACGACTCACCGCCGCACCAGAGCAGCCGGCGCCGCCGCAGAATTGAGAAGGCTTCAGCTACGACCGGATGGCATCAACGAAGGAGACGACTTCGGGGAGGAGGTGGAGGAACGGGACGCTGGACTCATGGATGACGACGATACAGTCTTTCGCCTGCCCTCCAGCCCCCGCCCCCCCGCAGCCGGGCCATTATTTTCAGAGTCGTCCAGACCTCCGTCGAGGCAGGCCGCCGGCCCGCGAACCGTCGCCGGGGTTGGCAGTGGAGGTCAAAGCCTCCTCAACTTTTTCACTTCCCCAACCTCGTTCGCGTTAGGAGGGGTGGGCATCGCAGCCGCGCTGGTGTTTCAGCTGTTCATCGCATTGACAGGAGGCGCGGGTTTTGGTGACGGCGTACGATATGCGGACGAAGATGACATGCCGCCGGACGTAGTCTACTCGCTCCCCGGCGAAGCCACGGGGTTGGACGAGAGGCCTTTCGACCTGTTTCGCATGCGCCGCGTCGATCCGGAGTGAGAGGCATGAAAGCGCGGATAAGGAGGGGAGCTGAAAGCTGGTGTATGGTGTTTGTGATCTGCACCTCGGTGTGCGAAGTAGCAGGAAACAGGAACAGACAGCAGACATAGGGGATTCCGCCGGGGCTCATCAAAAGGGCCCCAAAAATAATCCAAAATACACCTTTTCCGTTTAATGCATGCGCTAGTGGCCCCCCTAGCCCCTCCTACCCCCTTCTCGCACTCTCCGTCTCATCTATCTTCAAGCCCTACTCGGGCCCCTCGCTGCACTTTCAAAGCACACACAGCAGGCCGTCCAATTTTTCTCGTCGTCCGGTTCCTGCGGTTACTCGTTACTCCGGTTCCACTACGACCTCGACGTTCAGTTCCGCGCGCTGCGAAGACGCAACCGCCGCCGCAATCAGCGCAGGGTCGTTCTGAAGCGCGCTGCCAGCATACATGAGTGCGCGGCCATATTGCTGAACTGCCACGCTGACGCAATCCCGGTCGTTCTTCAACTCCGTGCTCGCGAACCTCAGAGCGCCACCGCACTGCCTGCACGCGGCAAGCACAATGGGCTTGTTTGCTTTCATTGCCTCCCCTGCGTACTCCAGCGCCAGTCCACGGTCGTTGACGGCGATGAGGACGCAACCAGCGTCGGCCTTCAGTCTATCGGAAGCGTGCTGAAGCTGAAAGCCAGACCGCGTCACAGCCGCTCGCACAATCTCGTCGTCGTCTTTCAGGACAGAGGCGGCGTGGTCGATGGCGCTTCCGGTCAGCACCGATTCCAGCACAAACGCCCGATCTGCGCGCTCCTCGTCAGAAGCAAAGAGCATCTGCCTGTAAAAAAATGCTCCAGTCTTTTTTTGCGACCGTTGCAGGAGTTGTCTACTAAGTCGCGAGTCATACGTCTCCTCCAATCATCACCGATGACCACCAGGCCGACGAAGCTCAAGCTGGACACGCTGGGGAATGACGACGAGGTCACGCAACCGTCCTCGCTTCGCGGGCGGCAGACGAACCGAGCGAGCTCTCCGCGTCTGTCGTCTCCTCGCGATGGCTCGCCAGCGACGGCCAGGAAGTCATCCGCGGCACGCAGGAGCGCGAGGTCCCTCGAGAGGATGAAGCCTCCTGAAATGAAGCCGGGAAACAGTCCCTCTTCGCTTGGGCCTCTCCCTCCTCGCGCCGCGTCGCCCTCGTCGTCCAAGGGCACCAGCAAGAGCCGATCCATGTCGTCCCCGCGACATATATCAGCGGGATCTCCGTCTGCCACCACGACGCCGCCGCCGCCGCCATTGCCATTACTGGTGGAGGCTACCACGACGGCGACGCCCAATGTTACTCCCCGCTCCCCGCGCAAGCCTCAGGGCGGCAGCGGCAGCGCCAAGCGGCCGTCCCCGCGCCCGCGCTCTGCTGGTCCCGAGCGCCGTAACCTCCAGCGCGAGGAGGGCTCCGACAACAAGCCCTCCTTCTTGTCGTCGTCGTCGGCGGCGGCGTCATCGGCGTCATCGTCTTCGTCATCGTCGCCCTCCTCGTCATCTTCTGCGTCGTCCGCGTCGATTCAACGATCATCCGGATCACCGCCGTCGCCGGCTGGCTCTGCGTCCGCACCATCCAAGAGGCGCGTGTCCAGAGCGACGAGCAGCAGTCGCCGGCCCTCGCCCCAGCAGCAGCGGCAACCGCAGCAGCAGCAAAGACGCCGGCGCACAGCAGACGTCAAAGAAGAGGAGCCCAACGGTGGCTCCCACGATTCCGGCGGTGGTGGCGGCGGCGGTGGTGGCAACGACGCGGACGCGGTGGCGGCGGCGGGAGACCAACCGGAGGACCGCAGCATCCTCGCCGTCTCGCGCGGCGCCTTTTGGGAGCGCTTGAAGGAGGAGGGCAAGGGGGTGTTGGAGCCGGCCACCAGTGGGGCGGCCCCGGACGTGCGCGTGGCGGTGTGCGTTCACACGGCTCCCGGTGCTCCTTCCTCCTCGTCGTCGTCGTCGTCGTCGTCGTCGTCGTCGTCGTCTTTCGAGCTTCGCCGCAAGAGGGCCCTGGTGAGGCGCTCCCTCTTCTCGGCGGTGGAACTCCTCCCGACGCGCGCCGTCCCTGGTGGCTCCACTGGTGGCTCCACTGGTGGCTCCACTGGCGCCAGTGGCGACAATGCGCCGCTGCGTGTCGCGCGGTCGGTGCGGCAGGTGCTCGTGCAGAATCCTTCCGACCACCGAGAAACGCACCTCTTCGCCTACGACGATGCCTTCTACGACCTCCAGGATGGCGACTTCTCCGGAAGCGGCGGCGGCGGCGGCAGCAGCAGCAGCAGCAGCAGCAGCAGCAGCAGCAACGACAGCAACAACAGCGACAGCGACAGCGGAGTGGGGCCGTGGCCATCGCAGCAGCAGGCGCTGTTCGAGCGAGTGGGGTACGACTTGCTGCGACTGGCCTGGGGGGGGCGGCGCGGAGTGGCCATATTCCACGGCGCCTCGGGTGCCGGGAAGACGCACGCGGCCATCGGGTGAGTGAGCGAGTGAGCGAGTGAGTGAGTGAGCGAGCGAGCGAGCGAGTGAGTGAGTGAGTGAGATTCAGCAACAACAAAAACCTTGCATCAAGCAACTCGTCGTCTATCAACCGTGGCCATGTCTTCGCCGATCGAATGCGCTGCTTTCCTTTTAGACTGGTCGTACTCTGCGATTGATGCGCACTGCTTGTCTTTGATCATGGCATGGCATGTAACCCACACGTTCACAGCTCGTACTGTTCACATCTGCCATTTTCTCGGTCGTGACTCTTTGCCGAATCCCATTATTCCCAACACCTGCCGAATCAAGGTCGACCGAGCACCCGGGCCTTGCCTGGCGGGTCCTCGATCATGCCATCGACGCACTGGCGAGGGAGCACGCGGCGGCGGCCAAGGAGAGGGCTCGCAAGGCAGCAAACAGCAGCAGCAGCAGCAGCAGCAGCAGCAGCAGCAGCAGCGGTGGCGGCGGCGACGACGACGAAGACGACGACGACGACGATGGATGGTCGCCAGTGCCCTTCAACGGTGGCGGCAACGAGGAGGACGCGGCGGGTGCGGCGACGGGGGGCTTCTTCTGCTCCGTGTCCGTATCTTGCGTGGAAATCTTCAACGATACGCTCCGCGACCTGCTGCCTGCTCCTCGCGGCAAGAGCAGCAGCAGCAGCAGCAGCAGCAGCCATAAAGCGGAGCCGGAGCCGCTGCGTCTCGTGGAGAGCCCGTCTCGGGGTGCCTTCGTCGAGGGCCTCGCGGAGCACTGCGTCTTCTCTGCTCGCGGCCACGACCACGACCACGACGGCGGCAGCAGCAGCGGAGGCAGCAGCGGCGGCAGCAATGGTGGGGTACCGATCGTGGATGGAGCGGCGGCGCCGACGGCGATGGCCGATGGCAGAGAGGACGGCGCTTCTCCGGCGGCTCGCGCGTCGCTCCTCACTTTGGACGGCCTGATGGGCCGCCTCGCGACGTCCCGCCGGGCGCAGCGCCACAGCGGCGCCACCTCCGCGCTCGTCACCATCACGCTGCGCCGGCGACGAGCAAGCGAGAGCAGCGAGGTCGGCGGAAATAGCGGAAACGGCGGAAACGGCGGCAGCAGCGGTGAACATAGTGACACCAACGGTGGACACACCAACGATGGCCACGGCGGCGGTGGTTTCGTGGAGGGGAGGATCCACGTCGTGGACCTCGCGGGCAGCGAGCGGCGGCCGCGCGCAAGCAGTGGCGGCGCGGGGGGCGGAAGCCATGGCGTGGCCAGGTCGCTGACCGTGCTCGGGCGCGTCATCTCGTCGCTCTCCGCTGTACGTGCAGTGCGAAACGACTTGAGAGCAATTCGTAGCAATAATTCGTCAATCAATCTACTTTATCCATCATGGCCATTGACTACGGTGTCAATGGCGCTTCTTTTAAGGCCGTGCGATTGATGCGCGGTCATTTGTCTTCTTCATTGCATATGTGCACCTCGAACTACTGTTCCTAACTTCCATGTCTGCCGTCTCTCGGGACCTACGAAACCACACGCGTTCATTCCGACAACGACCCCAAGGCCGCGGCGCACGGGAACGCGGCGCCCGAGAACACCCATGCGGCCACTCCCGCGCGGGTGGCGGCGGCCGCCGCGGCGGCGCCGATCCGCGACTCGAAGCTGACGAGCCTCCTCTTCGCAACCACAAGCGGGGCGCTCGAGACAGACGGCAGCGGGCCGCGCGTGACGCTCGTCGCGACCGTCGGCGACGGCGCGGCGCAGTACGACGAAACCATCCGCACGCTCCGGTGGGTGGGCATGTATGCTGGCCCGCCCCTCCTTCTGTGTCTCCGTCTTTAGAGAAAACTCTTGCCCGCCGTTCTGGTTGTTGATCGGCTGGCACTGGTTTTCTCACTGACATTCTCATTCACCTATGCATTTACTGACTCACTCACTCACTCACTCACTCGTGAATCAATGAATCAATTTATGAATGAACTCGACAGCTTCGTGAGCACCTGCAAGAAGGTCCCAACGCAGCCCGTCGACCCGGACGCTCTCATTCGGTCGCTTCGCCAGCGCCTCGGGACGCTCAGAGAAGAGGCGCTGTCCTTCAAGGCGGCTGCATCGACCGCATCCGCCGCCGCCGCATCCGCCGCTTCTTCTGCTGCTGCTGGCGCGGGGCCATCTTCTTCCTCCTCGCCGTCCTCCTCGCCGTCCTCCTCGCCGCGGTCGACGGCGGAGCTCCGTCGCGACAACGCGGTGCTCCGGCGCGAGAACGAGGCGCTGAAGGCCGAGGCCGTGAAGGAGCAGGAGCGGCTGCACAAGATGAAGGAGTACATCTCGCGGCAGCACCAGCGGCTCAAGGACGAGATCCAGAAGCGCGAGGTCCTATCCAAAATCTTTGTTTTTTGGACCAACGCATCTAGGCCGAGCAAGAAGAGGCCTTGCTGAAGGTCATCCAGGAGCAGGTGACGGGCGAGGTCAAGGCCTTCGCCATCGTGGTGCTATCAGAGAGCGACGACGCGGCGGCGGCCGACAACCTCGAACCGCAGGCACCGCAAAGGCAGGAGGAGGAAGAATCGCGCCGCGCACTGCGACAGGACAAGCAGCATTATGGGCAGCAGCAGCAGCAGCAGCAGCAGCAGCAGCAGCAGCGGCAGCGGCGGCAGCAGCAGCTTCAGAAGCGGGAGCGACGGCAGCAGCAGTTTCATCAGCGGTTCCTACCAGCGGCAATCTTTTACAATTTCTACCACCACCAATCTCAGCAGCAGCAGCAGCAGCAGCCGTCTCCGAAGCAGCAGCAGTCTCAGCAGGCGGAAGGGCGGCGGCGGCGGTCTCTGCTTCAGGGTGGGGAGAGAATTCGGCGGTTGCCGCACATCGTGACGTGGGGCGTGACGTTCACGGTGTCGACGTCGTTGGAGGCGGTGGACGCGGGCGGCGGTGGCGTCAGCAGCGGCGACGCCTTCGCTGAGTCGGTCGTGGAAACGCTCTCTTCGGACTCCTTCGCCGCAGCAGTGGCAGGCACCGAGGTCAGAACGACGACGACGTACTTTGCCTGCTTGTGTTGCTCAAGTGCTTATGTGCTTGCTTACGTAGTATCTTCGAAGTACTCGCTGCTTGTCAAAGTCCCCTTCGTGTTCCTAACTGGTGTTGCTTCCTATTTGAAACAAACAACTACATACGGATGTATACCATTGAATGAACCATTAAATGAATCATGGAATGAATCATGGAATGAACGGACCGTGGAATGAAGGCGCTCGAGGGCGCGGCAGTCGACGAGAGTTCGGTTTCCGCAGAAGTGGAAGAGCGGCAAACGGCAGACGACGACAGTAGCGGCCGAATCGACGCTGGGGACGACGGCATTGGCGTCATCGACGACCCAAACTCGAATGATGAGGAGAAGCAAGAAGAAGTGGACAACCCCACTGTCGGACTCGTCGCATGATCTCGCGTGAGATTGTTGTGTATAGCGTCGCAAAGCCACTGCCTGGGAGGCTCCCATTGGCTCGCGCTCCAGTTATGGAATAATTCTCGTCATCATCCTCTCTGTAGTGAGGGGGGGGGGGTCGGGTAATCCCGGCGTGCGCGCGCTTC
>Ga0099800_1128_pt1 | contig 21047 bp, 10 predicted proteins | sample Uncmet6_SortRC_1_FD_89868 | JGI IMG/M metagenome (GOLD analysis project Ga0099800, IMG submission 89868) | Marine eukaryotic communities from CALCOFI LINE 67, Pacific Ocean - CN11_C50_N6_SortRC_1 | ecosystem: Environmental > Aquatic > Marine > Oceanic | place: Pacific Ocean: Monterey Bay... | reverse complement strand
GAGAGCAGCCTGATTCCTCGAAAATCGTTCTCCTTTCCACTGAGCCGATGCTTCTCACTCCATTCGTGCAGAACTTTCCAAGATTCCTTGGAGACAGATTCCGTCAATCCGCCGACTGCGATGATAATGCCCGAGGCAATCGAATACAAATACTTGTCACTTCTATCCATAATGTGGCCAAGGAAGGGGAATGCGAAATGAGGATGAGCCCAAGTCGCACCAGCCGAGTCCTGAGCATTTTGATCATTGGAAACAAGCACTTTGGCTCGAGTCTCGTTTAGCGCACATTTCATCATATCAAAATCCGACAGTCTATGGAACTGGGGACAGTGTAACATTCTTTCGAGAACATTTCCGGCAACTTCCCGCACAGCATCCATTTTCTCGGCTAGTTGTTTGAGAACGGCACAAAGAATCTTCTCGAGTATTGAAGTTTCGAGACGAAATCCTACCGCTAAACTTGGATTGCTCAACATACGCAAACTGCTCAAATGAAATATATGCGACTCGCTCGTCGGGGGATGCAAAAGTGATCCTTGATCTGGTAAAGAAATTTCTGCCAGGCCCTTCGATTCATCCAGGGTCACAATACTTCCCAGACCACTCGACGTTAAAACTTCTGCTCCAAGAGCGATGGTACTTGCTTTCTCCGCATGAACGTATCCGAGATCAATTGAGTCCAAAGAAGACATTTCCCGTGATCTCCAACTTTGGCACGTGCTAATGACCCTTTCCAGTCCTTTCAGCGAAGCAATCCTGCACCAAGAGCCTGTATCGCCTCTTTTATCAATGCTGTAGTCTCCGATTGCCATAAGAAGTAAACCCAAACATTTATCGACAAGTGATTTCATGAGCATTTCATTACTAGATATTGAAGCTCTTTCAAAAAGTTGGATTGAAGACTCAACAGCATTGCGACGCGTTTCAGTGTCTGCTTCCCCGACAACAGTTGCAGAGAGGGATGATGTGGAGCGAAGCAGATCAAAAATTTCTAAGATCCGATTGGTTGGGATTAAGGTCAGCTTGGATGGCAGAGATCCAAGAGCAAGGGCATTTCCTCGTGAAACAGCTGCATTATCCGCCTTCTCGAGGTCTTTCATATACTTCCGAACAGTCAAAAGTTCTAGTCGCTCAGAGGGTGCATCTTTGACGGGGAAATAGACAAAAAGAAACTCAACCAGTGCGTCATTCGCAGCCTTCTGAACAAATTCGTGCGGCTGCCTTAAATTCTCATTTAGTGATTCAACTAGAGTCACCTGCGTTTTAACGCTAATTTGAAGATGGGCACGGGCAATATTCTTTACTAAGAAGCATGAAGCTTGGCGAAAGAGCTCTGACCCTCGCCCCCGGTATAATCTTAGTTTCTCAAATTGGGGTACCAAATTTGCAACTTGCTGGGCCAGATGCGAGTCAATGGTGAGGCCTTGAATAGAAACGGCGACAAGAATCTCAGATAAAGCTAGTGTTGCGCCATGTCTGCGAGGTAAATTCTTCGATAGACAGTCACTGATGAGCTCTCCTAATCTGCTGAGCATAGCAAGAGGCCTTTGGGGAGTGAATTTAGCAAGTGCTTGACTCGCCAGTCTCCGAATCTCCGCATCCCAGTGGCTTAATTTCACACGCAGCAAATGATCTACGAAGGGTTCCCAAAACCACTCCGACGAAGATGCAATCTCCGGTGCAATGGATAAATATGCTAAAGTCCTGTTTCCTAGAGAAAAGTAATCAGCGATACTGATGATTTCGATTCCATTAGGGAAATTTTCGTTTCCTTGCCTACCGACATTTTCTTGAAAAGCCGCAGATGCGGCGCGTCGACAGTTGATCTCGCGATCAAATAGTGCAGTGAGCAGCATAGATCTAGATAACTCAGACACAAACGGCTTCATCACATCAGGTGCGTATGCACGTGCAAATGCCCATGCAACATATGCGCTCGCGTCCCTCACATGCGATCCAACGCTATGCTGCCCTCTAACTATATCAAATTGAATAGCTCTGCTTACAAGAGGTACAACTGACGACAAACGATTCGGGAGTAACAACCCGCGTCGTGACAGTTCTCCAAGCGCCAAGCAACCACCATGCCAGGCAGCATCACCATCCACATCATCGAAGAGTTCCAATATTGCTTCAACAATATCATCCGCCAGGGATTGAGGAAGTCTCATCGTGATTCTACCTAGGCCTTTCGCTGCCGACCAACGAACCACTGTGTCTTTGTCCTGCAAATAAGTAAGAAGAATATCGATGACATCTTCAAGCTCATCTGGAATTTCAGTGTGGCGTTGATCGCACTCTGTATCCATCATGTTGTCCATGCCAGTCTCGTCCTCGTCTGAATTCTCACCTCTTTTGCGTTCCTCGTGGGTGCAGCTAGACATGGCATCGGTAGAAGTGGTCGGGGCTGATGAGGGCAATACATCAGACAGTGGAGCATTGATCTTAGGCTGACTGACGTTTGATCCACTACTTGATGTTAAGTTCTTCGCGAGAGATCTGTTCCCTCTGTTATAGCGCCAGGATGTCACGCGAGGAGGAAGAAAAGTTGTCCCTATTCTCTGAGTCAGCTTGGCGAGCAGTTTGCGCGTTGTAGTCTGATTCGATTGTGAAGCCAGCATCATAGTTGGGCCCAATACCAGGAACGCGTGTGGTAAAATTTTAGATCTGTGCCCTTTCTTAAAAATATAAGCCATGGTCGCCAAAATTCCCACGAGCCGAAACGAATCCGAGGTGAGTTCAGAAGCAGCAGTTTCTCCTTTTTTGGCCCAGTTCGCAAGAATGACACATGCCCAACTCATGAAATCAGCCAAAATATGCGAGTCCATGTCTGGTCTCGTCAGAAGTGAGGATAGGCAAACCGCAGCAGCACTTCTGGTCGGTCCAGTGTCGCTCAAAAATGATTTACAGAGGTGAATAATTGTCGTAACCAATTTAGATTCGTTCTCGATTTCTTTTCCTTTGCTCCCCGGTACAAAAGATGAATGTGTCAGATGAATCATACTAGAGTCGCATGAGCATATATCGAATGGTATCAGTGCTATCACTTGAAGCCAATGCAAGAGGATGAAGCGAGTTTGCCATGTGTTGTGATCGCTTCTATCTTGTTTCCCTAGCAAACAAATCACGCCTTCAAGTTGAGAAACTTCGTGTGGAAAAAACTTTGTAACATGCTTGAATCCACGTACTCGACAAAGTACCTGCAAGCATTTGCAAATCGCAAACATATGCTCCCTACCATCCTTGGATTAAATGAAATGCGAGAGGCTGTTAGTCTGTGAAAAATGCAGAAAGAACAAAATGAAACACATTACCTCACTCTTCGTCGATTCAATGAACATTGTGTTCACGATCCAATCCAGCATGGGCGTCGTCAACCCCTGGACATGAGGCCCAAGCAACTGCGGCTGCTCGGAGTAGGCAGAAATTTTCTTGTCAAAAGTCTGAAAAGTGTATTCCGAATTATCTGCCCAGTTGTTACTCACAACGTCTTTGACACAAGCTTGGACAACAGCTTCGGCTTCGAAGAATGGTGCCAATTGGCTGTAGCCGTCACCATCGGTGTCCATCCTTGTGGGCACAATTCGGTTACACTTTCCTCGTAATCCCGACCACGAACACTTAAATTTATTTGTAAAATCACTTGATTTAGAAGAATTGCACAACTTTAACGACTCATTTCATTTCAAACAGGCGCTCCTAATTTGAATGTAACTTTGACTCGCCAATGTCTGGAAGTACGAGTCGCTGGCTAGCAGAAGGACCCTTGCCTGGCGGGATTGACCCGGGCAACGGTATGTAATGTAATGCAGGGAAGGTATATAATAATATGTGAGTTCACTATTCACTTGGACTATGAGCCAAGATGCACAGAGTGGATGGAGCAAAGGCTCTCAATGAGATCGCATAGAGGTTTGACCTCCAACAACCCCAAACTATGGAAGTTCGGGTCGAATCTCATCACGGCCCTGTCCCCCTCATTTCCCCCGGATCATTGAACATTGTTCGGAATTGCGTCTATACAAAGAACAAGAATGCTCTCTGCTCGTTTACGCACCGTGCGTATTTGGAGGCCAAGGCTTTTCTCTTCAAAAGTGTTTCCATCTGCATCTACTGCTGTTGCTGATGTCGCTGATGGCTCAAAATTACTTGTTGGCGGCTTCGGATTGTGTGGTATCCCTGAAAATTTGATCAGTGCCCTCAAAGATACTGGTGTCAAGGATTTGACATGCGTATCCAACAATGCTGGTGTTGATGATTTTGGTTTAGGGATTTTACTACAAGGTCACCAAATAAAACGAATGATTAGTAGCTACGTTGGTGAAAACAAAACTTTTGAGAAGCAATATCTCGGTGGGCTGCTCGAAGTTGAGCTGACTCCCCAAGGTACACTAGCAGAACGACTTAGGGCAGGAGGGGCAGGAATTCCATATTTTTACACTCCAACGGCCTATGGTACTTTGGTACAAGCAGGCGGTCTTCCAATTAAATACCGACCTGATGGCTCTGTCGAGATTGAGAGCACCGCGCGGGAAGTGCGTGATTTCGGGGGCCGCAATTATGTGATGGAGGAAAGTATCACTGGTGATTTTGCAATCGTGAAAGCTTGGAAAGGGGATAAAAGTGGCAACCTTATCTTCAAAGCGACAGCAAGAAATTTCAATCCAGACTGCGCTAAGGCTGGCAAAATAACGATTGCTGAAGTTGAAATTCTGGTGGAAGACGGTGAATTAGATCCAGATAATGTACATGTCCCTGGAATATATGTTGACAGAATTATTCAGGGAGAAAAATATGAAAAAAGGATTGAAAAGCTCACCTTGACTCAACGTGGAGAAGAAGCAGAGATAAAAGTTAATGCAAACAGAGATCGCATTGTCCGCCGGGCTGCGAAAGAGTTCAAGAATGGTATGTATGTGAACCTAGGGATTGGGGTACCAACACTAGCAAGCAACTACATTCCCGATGGTATGCAGGTGATTCTGCAGTCCGAAAATGGCATGCTCGGAATGGGGCCATATCCATTCGAGGGCGAACAAGATGCAGATCTTATTAATGCTGGAAAAGAAACTGTAACCTTTTTGAAAGGGTCGTCAACATTTAGCTCGAGTGATTCATTTGCTATGATTCGTGGCCGCCATGTTGATCTCACAATTCTCGGCGCTCTCGAAGTATCCGCCGCTGGTGACCTTGCGAATTGGATAATCCCAGGGAAAATGGTGAAAGGCATGGGCGGGGCAATGGACCTTGTATCAAGTGGTAACAGAGTAGTTGTCACTATGGAGCATTGCTCGAAAGCAGGCTCTCCGAAAATCTTGTCGGAATGTAGCCTTCCCCTGACTGGGAAAGGGGTAGTGGATTTGATCATCACAGAGTTGGCTGTGTTCGACTTCGAAGGAGGCGGTTTGAGATTGATAGAACATGCTCCTGGTGTCTCCGTAGACACAATAAAGGAGAAAACTGGGGCTCCTTTTACCATCTCTAGTGATTTGAAAGAAATGGATTGAAAAAATATCAAATCATTAGCCTACCCCAGTATAAGTCTTACCGAATCAATCTTAACACTATATTGCATGAATCAGGCAGTGGCCCTTTCGAATTCAAAACAACAATGGCAAAAGAATGTATATCTACAAAAAACTATTACTACACAGCAAAATATTTTTCATAAATAAAGTAAGAATGATTCAATCAACAAGAAAATGACGTCTCTTCAAGTGTCCAAACCTCAACATTCAAGCACTTGAAAAATTCATTGGAAGAAAGAATTGGGTTTGAGAACGTAGCACTACAATTCGATACGCCCGTATCAAGCTCATCATCGAGCTGGAACGCGTATCCTCCGTTGCCTCCTCCCATTGCTATACTGTATCCATTAGAGAGGATGAAAAATGAATTGTCTCCAGACGCAGAATATTTCTGGATTTGGAACAGATTGATGATGAATGAGATGTGTCAGCATTAGGATAAAAGATATTCTGCACCAAAATCTATACCTTTTTTTGTGGTTGTAGGGAATACACATACGACTCGCCATTCCCGTAATACTGGTTTGAGTTGATGATATTTTGAGACACAAAGCCACCAAAAACGTAGCCCCAGCTATCTTCAACAATAATGTATGCAGCCGAGTGAGATGGTACGCCAAAATCTGATGACGAAGAAGTCAACGCCAACAGCGTACCAAGACACGCACCATCTCGTTGAAGAGAATATTTCAGTACCCATCTACGGACGCGATGCCTTTCAGGGATCCAAGAAGCTAGCAAATCAAGGTCTGAAGAGGAAATGATTGAGCTTCTGTCCTCGGTTTCAACTGGTGAGACCGTAGGATTTATAGAAAATTTCTCTAAATCTCCGGTTGACTTATTCTGGATCGAACTTCTCTTCTTCAAAGTATGGTTCCCCTCGTCAGCAGAGTCGAGCAATCTGACTGAGTCTGGATCGGCATGCTCGTCGGTGCTGTCATCTTTTGCATTCCAAGTGAAAAATAAACCACTGCAGATGGAATCAGAGCTGTATTTCGGATTTTTTATAAATCTCGAACTGAAGTACCTATCGCATATCAGTAACCATGCCACGACAATGAGAGAACAGACAACAAGCGCAAACATATTACCATGATTCTCCATAAATGAGACGATAATCGTATTTTTTTCTCCAGTTGAAGGGACGAAAAATAACATTAGCTTATAAGCATAGGCAGCAGGAACGGGCGTTTCCATTCTAGGATCCAGCGTGCGTGCAAAAAGCAGTCCAAGATAAGAGTGGCCTAGGGCATCTCCAGAAAGTGTCAACGCTCTGTCGACCCAAAAATTTGGGAATGCATATCTGGCGATGAACACAAAGCAAATAATATGCCAGAAGCAGCACACTGAAACGTACAGAAGGACGTATACCCGGTGATGATGCCCTGGGTTTCCAAAATTGTTGCCAAGCCCATCCTGTGGCTTGCGGAAATTGGCTACTGATATAGCGCCGACAATGACCAAATCTAGCAGAATTCCACCCAGTCTCATAAACCAATCCCGTTTGAATTTTAAGTTGGTGTATCTCATAATAAGATGCATTGTAAAAAGAGCACAAAACATTGATAGTTTGAAGAGTCGAAGAGAGTTGTAGATTGCTTTCATTTCAAAAACATGCAGACAATAACTAATAACAAGAGCTATGAAAACCACCAACGCCATTAAACTGACGTGATTCCCAAGAGAAGCAAAATTGTTGTCAACGTCTTCCGACTGAACATCACTCAGCGAAGCATCAGAGTCAAATCTAGATGACGACTTCGATTCTTTCAACGGGTTCCCAGTCGAATGATTGTTGGCCGCCGATCCTTTACGATTAAATGACTCAGCTTGCCCAAATGTGCCCATGCTCTCACTTCTCGACAAAAACTTATCGTTCAAATTTTCTTTCCCCGTGATTAGAGAGATGCAATACGGTCTATAGCTATTAAAAAGAACAAAAAGTGCACAGGCACTCAGAAGGCCCAGGGATTCGGAGTCTTCCACTACGCGATGGGACCACATGTATTTTCCACTTGGTGTTCTCGATGGATAAATGTCACTCTCAGCCTCAAGACCAAGTGGAACCATCGCTGACATGTAAATTGGTACTTTAAGCCTTATCAATTGTAAGAATAAAGACAAGCAGAGGCACATCGTTGTTTGGCCCCAACTGAGAATTTGGTGATATATGAGCATAGGCATACCTTCATGGAATATGGATCCAAGAATCCCCATGGCACCTGCAGAAATGTGTCTTGAAGAAGTGGCTCGAGACTTACAGCTCAAACCCAGTATTAAGGCAGCAAAGATATAAGAGAGCACATTTTTGCGGACCATCTGAAGCCCGTACTCGACATTTGCTCCAAGCTCGGCATCGTATCGATATAAAATGAAATCAAAGCAAAGGCCAATCATTCCACTCAAAATTGAAGAAGGAATGCGGGCGATGCCGCAAATAGCACCCCGATGTGTCAAAGCAAAGTGAAGGAGCTTTCCAAAAACGAGAAGAAAAGACAGCCAACCAAAAAAGGCCGCTGCATAGTGTCGTGAAAGCCAGAAGCTTAAGTCATCAACAGGTTGTTCACTGTCCATTTCAGATGGACACTACTCTTGAACCCCCCTTTTAGATCCACTTCCGGATTTGTATGATGCTGATTCCTTGAGTTCACTTCCGGAATTTCACAGTTCCCCTTCAAGCAGTGAGAAATTATAAGTCCTGGAGCCGGGGGAAAACGACAGGTGACTATATGACTTCCTCTCGCTCAGACTTAAAATCGGGGGGGAAAGTCCGTGTCCCGGGTCGGTATGGGGTTATTATTTTTTCCCCCAATTAATTTTCATTTTGCGATTGCGGAGCCCAGATTCCCTCTGGTTCTTAGCTCGATGTAATGTCAAGCAGCCTGGAATACTAGTGCTCTGCTTGCTTACGAGAAATCTTTTTTATGCTTTTATGTCAAACGCTCTTTGAATCTGACGTAAATATGCGCAGACCTGATCCCAGGTAATTCGTATTTTTGAAGAGAAGTTTGAGCAAAAGGGTCTCTTATGGACACCTCTTGGTGTGAGTTGATCTCTCTTCTTCGAGGGAATGAGCATGTCGGTGATCTGGTGGCTCCAGCTCTTTGTGAAGTTGTAAATCAAGATGAAGCGAGCGCCATCTTTCACGAATTGGTGACTCTTTATTTAGTTGATACGGAGTGGAACACTCGTGCTAACACTGCAGTCGTCTTGCGCAAACTTTGTAGCCACTTGATTTTAACACTGAAACCTTTACTATTGGCCGCTTCGTCCGATGGTGAACTTCTTTCATTTACTGATGTTGAAGACGTTGATCAGGTTCTCAGTAATGGTACGGAGTTAAGGAGCCACCCGACAACGTATTCAAGTAGCGCTCGTGATCCTGTCAAATTATATGGTAAAAATTGGATTGGGCTTCAAAGAAAGGCCCTGAAAAAGCGAATTGGTGCGGAAACAACTCTTTCAGAAACGCGAAAAGCGCTCGGCTACAGTATTGATGCGACTAATCTTTTAGAAGAAACTGATATTTGTAGCCGACAGCAAGACATAGTAAATCAAACTGAGATTGAGGTAAAAGAGGGTGATCAACAAACTTGCGACCGATCTGAGCAAGTTTCTTCGGATACCGCTTGTGAAACCTGGTTTGTCCGCCTCATCCGCTTTCTAGTGGTCGGATTACTGGATCCACGCTGGGAAACAAGACAAGGGTGTGCAATGGGCCTTAGTGGAATCATAAATGGTTTATTCCCTTTTGGCCACGATGGAGTGGTGGAATTACTTCCGAGCTTTCTCGTGGAAGATTTCTTGTGTTCGGGGTTGTCTGTTCTCATTCTCGACAGATTCTATGATTGCAGCTCTAGTGTTGTTGCGATTAGCCCTGTGAAGGAGTCAATATCTCAGCTTGTTGCAGTAGCGTCTAAATGTGCAGAAAGGGGTACCACCAGTAGAGTTCTTAACGTGGCACTAGCAATGGCAAAGTATCAGAATGCTTGGATGGTCCAGCACGGAGGCCAAATCTTGCTGAAGTATTTGGTTCCGCTAAACCCCTCTCTTCTAATGGACAATATGCTTTCAGAGTGTATCCAGGTAGCTTTGAATGGTATGTCGTGTGTGATTGATGACGTTGCTTGCTCAGCTGCACAATTAGTAAGGTCGTTGGAGACTGTAGCGTTGAGTATGGACAGTGATGTGAAAAATATTCCCATGGAAGCATTATTCAGAATTGTGGAAAGTATACATGAAGCAATATACAGGGTCGATGAACTATCAGAAAGTCCCCGTGATATTTCACGCGCTCTGGCGTCTGTTGTAAGAATGATACCGTTTGCTGTGATATCATCTGAGAAAGACAGTGCCGATATCATGTGCGACTCTTACAGGCTTATCGCCGCTGTTGGGAATGCATGCGCTCTGCTGATTTCAAAGTGCAACATCATGCTTCAGACTACAAGAGCCAATTGCGAGATCGAGTTGATGGATGTTTTCTCTCATCTGGTGAAAGAACTCGCCAAGGAAAGAGAAAAAATCTTTTCCAAAAACGGGGAAATGGCAACTTCTCTATTAGGCACTGCCGTCAGTTGCTTAACTGCACAAGCTGTTACAGGAATTCTTTCCCGGAACAAAAAAGAAAATTGTTTCTCTGATGTCATGAGTGAAAAAGTAGGCAATTTCGTTGCTTCAATGATTTTTTTGTCTCATTTGTATTTGGATAAAAACGAGGTATCTTCATCCACCCAGCATCTCCTTCAACTCACGACTGAAGTTTTTGAATGTACATGTAGTTATCGAGATAAACTTGTGTCAAATCCATCTGTAGCTCTTTGTGTGGTATCTGAAGAAGCAGCGAGCTTAAATATGCTTCAAAAATTAGGCATTGAAATGGTTCACGAGAAGATGGCTTTTCTACTCTCATCGACACTTGTCTACTTTCAGGAAAGAGGTAACATATCACAACGAAGCTATATGGATTTTTTAACGACCCACGAAAAAATATCATTCGCCAATTTTCTTCGGTGCTGTCTTCGTTCCTCTCGGGATATGTGGGCCCACTCATCTATGGATGATGTGGACAAATTTATCGAATCCACTGCGTGTTCGGCAATTGAAGCTGTTGGCATTAAATTGGTCGATACTTTCAAATTATGGTCTAGTGGAGCTCCAATTGAGTATGAATCGAACCGGATTGGCTTAAAAAGGAGAGGGGACGAGAAGAAAAATGAAGGAACGGTGACTAGGAGAAAAACAGCATTTGCAGCGATTCAGGAGAAGTCTAGACAAAGCGGAGTTAAATTTCGAATTCAGCTAGTTCCTGACAATCCTAGTACAGTACCAAGGGGTGGGAATTTAAGTTCTGTTACTGCTTCATCTTTCGACATGAATACAGTCACTCAAAAAGAAACATGTACGAGGCTGGAATATTTCGAAGGTCTGTACATTTGCCTTTCATCCATGGTAGATATGTTAGCGTATGAATACAATGACAGTTCTAGTCTCCATGATTTAGTTCGTAGAGTGGAACGAATTATCTCCAGTACTTTGGTTGAGCTGCGGAAATTTGGAAGTTTTCGCCGATGCCTCGAAGTTGGTTGCAAAGAAGATTCCTTTTCGAAGCTGTACAAATGTTTGATTAATCATATAAATGCTGTTAGAGCTCTGGTTATTTCTGGAGAATGCCACAATCAGTACAAAGGAGCTGAAATTATTCTGTCAATTCTTGGATGTCATGCAGAACCTTGTGACTTAGCACTTCCTGCAAGTCTATTTCCCTGCTTCGAGTGTACTGTTGATGATAAGGCACGAATTGCACACTTTTCTACTTTGTTGACCAGAGTATTATTGCACTTGCCTAGAAGACCAGATGACACACTGTTTTTCCGTATCATTTCCAAAATTTGCTCAATGTTCACAGGGGAATTACTATGTTTATCTGCATCACAAATTATCCGCACCCTTTCTAGCTCATTTCCGGATTCATTTTTCGACGAGATCATCCCCCTGGATTTACTTTTCTCTGTAACTCTTCGGGACACTATGCCATTTGTTGTAGCAAGTGCGGTGCCATACTTGCACAATGCTGCGAGAATGCGACTCTATAAAGCTGACATCATCAATATTTTGGTCGAGAGGCTTTGTGAACACAATACTAAGATGGTAAACTTTGATTCTTTACTAGCTGCATCCACAACTAGTGTGATCAGCCTCACACATGGCCAGATTACTACTTTTGAAAGAGAAATTTTCGAATCTTTCCTCGATAGTTTGGACTGCCATTATGAAAAAAATAGACAGGCGTGCGCTCATTTTCATCTGTCATTTTTGAGACACCTGCAGGAGCGAGAATTGACACAAGTGTGTTATCCATATTTTCTGTCGAGCACAATCCGCGGAATTGGTGATCAAGACGTGACTGTGCGCCGTTGTTTCACTCAAGCTTTTGCGATATTAGTTCCATTGGCACCTTTGGTGAAGGAATTCGATGACCCGCTTCCTCCTGGGCGGAATCCTGAAGCTAGCGACAGCAAACCTCAGGTCGCTTCGGCCAGGACGAGAGCTCTCTTTGAACATATTCTATTTCGCTCTACCCCTCCTAGTCTCACAGATACGTTGCCAGAATCAGCTGATCATAGGCTTCTGACTTCTTTGAAAAAAGTTTGCCCCCATCTTTTTGAAGACCCTTCAACTTCTAGCATTGGGAGCCGTAGCCTACGAAGGTACCAATGGGATGGAATTTCTTGGCTGACTCAATTACAACGTTGTGGACTGGCGGGAATTCTGGCTGACGACATGGGCCTCGGGAAGAGTGTACAATCTCTGACAGCTCTTGCTATTCGAAGGTTGGAGCAGAATATGAACACACAACCGAGTCTGATTGTGTGTCCCGCGTCTCTCGTCACACACTGGGAGAGAGAATTACGCCATTTTTTCCCCGTTGAATTATTTAGAAGCCGAAGATATACATCAGATTATGCTGGTGGCAAACACGCTACAATGGACAAACATACCTTTGGATCTGCACATTCTGTAGATTCTCTCGATGGCAATGACGTGGTTATTGTCTCCTACACAGGCCTGATGAACGATACAGCTAGATTTTCTAAATTTGAATGGGAATCGATAATTCTTGATGAAGCCCATATCATTCGCAACCCAGCCACTCGCTCTGCAAGAAGTGTGATGGCTTTGAGAGGTAAATTTCGAATTGCCCTTTCTGGCACTCCGATACAAAATAAGATCGATGATGTGTGGAGTTTAATGCAATTTCTGATCCCAGACTTGCTAGGAGACTACGATTCTTTTCGTCAAATGTATCTTCGTCCTATTTCCAGAGCTTTTAGTCACAATCAAGGCCGTCTATTCTTGACGGCAACTTCAAACGATTCCTCTAAACTACAGTCCCAGATAGAAATCAGTGCAGATGGGCTAGACAAGTTAAGAACTCTACACAAGCAGATACTACCGTTTATACTCAGGCGAACAAAAGACCAAGTGGCGAAAGATTTACCCCCGAAGACAATCATAGATGTTTCTTGTACTCTGAGCGAAGAACAAAATTCGTTGTACACATCTTTCCAAAGAAGCCTGCAAATTTCCGACGACGCTCTGGAACAAAAGTTGGAAAGCTTAAGAGATCCTCACAATCATGTGGGTACCACTGGTCTGCGCCTCGCAATTCACCCTTTCAAAGCACTCATGTATTTACAGCTTCTATGTATCCACCCTGCACTTGTTGTGGACAAATCAAACTTTGGTTATCGTGACCGGCTTATCAACGACACTAAAACTAGTGGGAAAATGACCGCATTGATAACGATTTTAATCGAAAGTCGTGTATTGTTTATGGAAGAAAGAATAAACTGGGATGGTAATACAAGAGAGGAGACAGAAGCTGGCATAAGAATCGTCGAGCACGAAGACAACTATTCTAGTACCACTGATTTAGACTCTGATTCCGATTATGACAAGAGAGACAATGGTGAAACAGATGATGAAGTCGAAGAGGCTGAATGCAAAAGAGAGAAAGAAGAGAAATTGATCGACACTAGTGCAGATGTAACAACAACCGAAGCAATACGCGAGATTGAGGGGCTAGACATGGAGATGATAAATACAGCGAAAGGTTGGGATGTCTTCGAATCTACCCCCGGGGAAGTATTAGAAGCCTCTACCAGCAATGAACAAACTTCATATTCTGTTCACACACAAGATAAAAAAAGCGAGGAAAAGGAAAAAGACCACCATTCGGACCAAATAGTGAATGAGATCGAGAAAATTGAAGATATGACAAGCACGAGACCAAAAGTTCAGAACTCTCCTAGAGAAGCCAAAAAAAAAGTTAATCCCTCCAAGTCTATACCAAGTTTATCCTCTAGTGGCTCATCTCGAAAGTGCCTGATTTTTTGCCAGCATCGCTCCGTCTTGGATATAGTAGAGAATTGTGTAATGAAGAGACACTTCCCATCAGTTCAGTATAAGCGACTTGATGGCACTCTTTCTCCATTGAGGCGTTCAGATATTGTCGAACAATTTCAATCTAGTGATACTAGTAGGAACGAAAAAGCTTTACGAATTCTTTTGCTAACTACACGAGCTTGTGGCTTAGGTCTCACACTAACAGCAGCAGATACTGTGATCTTCATTGAGCATGACTGGAACCCACACGTTGATCTCCAGGCAATGGATAGGGCACATAGAATAGGACAGTCAAGGCCTGTCACTGTCTACCGACTCATCATGGAAAGCTCAATTGAAGCCCGATGTATGGATATTCAGAAAATGAAGAAGGTAATAGCTGGTGAAGTCATTCGCGACGCTGATGTGAGCATCGCTGAGCCAACCTCAGGAAAAGATGAACCTTCGAACGGGAATGACATTGTCAAGCTGAAATCTACTAATTTTGGGAATACATTATGGCAGAGCATTTTAGCGAATTCGAAACTTAAAGAGGCAGCGGACGAACAGGTAGACGAGGAAGAGGGGGGCGATTTTGATGCTTTTGATATTGAGAATTTTCTTTGCTCGCTTAATCGTGACTCATAATAAAGAGAGTGAATATTATTTGTTATTTTAACCGGTTTTATCTCGAATAATCCGAGGAGTTGCAACAGCACTTCATCTCGACACATAATTGCTAAATGATTTCAGTCTTGTCGCGGAAAAAGTCAATTTTGCCCCAAGATGGTTACCCTCTTCTCATATTCAGTCAACTCACGAATTATTCCCTGGATTCAAACTTCTTCGCACAAATCTTCTACGCCCTCCTCGAGTTGATCTCGCTCATAGCCCAAATCTTCATTCGTCAATTTTCAATATTTATTCAATCGTTTCATGTTTCATCCTTCTAGCAGACTGTTTCAACCAGATCTAAGTAAACTGTGCAAGGGGGAAGGAGATATTGAGCAGGAAAAGAAAGGAAATAAGCATTATTCACACCTTGCGCATGAGCCTGTACTACATTCTGGAATGCAGGGGAAGTTAGTTCTAGATCTTTCGGGTAGCCTCCTCCCATTGTGGCTACCGTTAAGATCCCTCTATCGTGACAAGCCCTGTACACAAATTTGTTCCTTTGAGAAACCCCTTCGGCACTGATTCGCAATTTCCCGAAGCGATCTTGCCGCATTATATCCACTCCTCCTATAGAGGCAATAAATCAGAAAAGAGAAACACTCGTAAGGATAAGAGGAAGAAGATAAGATAATGCAACGGGAAATAATCGAGTTTACCTTGGTAAAAAACCAATTTTGGTCGCACTGCGTCGAGTAATGAGGGAAGAGCACCATTCAAATTTCTCATGTAGATTTCATCACAAATGCCTTGCTCCAGTTCAATGTCTAAGTCCGAGTTCTCAATGGCAGAGAAATAGTTCGACTTGCAATGCATTGAAAAGGTGAAAACTGATGGATTATTTTGAAATAAAACCGCATTTCCATTGCCTTGGTGCACATCAAGGTCAATTATACTGCAAAAGTCAAACACAAGAAGAGTCAGAATACAGTGAAAGACGAAAAAAGAAGCTAAATACTTACAGTATTTGACTCATCCCGAATTCACTAATGGCCAAGTTTGCAGCGACGGCGATGTCAGAAAACACACAGAATCCTTCACCTCGGTCATGAAATGCATGATGCGTCCCTCCCGCAAGATGAGCAGCGCTTATACTTTCTCCAGAGCACACTGATCGCATCGCTGCCACAGTACCCCCGACACTTGACGTGATTCTTTGAGTACCACCTATTGACCAGGGAAATCCAATTCTTCTGTTCTCAGAATCAGTCATAGACCCACTCATAAATCGTCGAATATATTCGGGGCAGTGTGTACTACTCAATTCAGCTTCAGTTGCCCTAGGCGATACTTCAAATCTGACATGCTCAGAAAGTTCTTTTTCCCTTAGAGTTGACTCTACTTTAGCTCTAACTGCCTGGTACTTATGCATCGGAAAACGATGCTGTGGAGGAAGTGTCACCTGATAGACGTCATTGTAGAACAAACTTACGGCAGGAGCTCTGGAAACGCTGCAAAATGGCCGCAGAGTAGCAGCGAATAAAGTCGCTTCACAAACTCTTTTCCTCATCACTATTCATCATCCATGACCACAGAAATATTTAATAACTAAGTAGGTTTCTTTTTTTACGATTGGGAAAGTCAAGAGTTGGTTCTCTCTTGTCTTTTGTTTTGACCGGTTTACAAAATGGATTATGGCATACTCGCACTCGCTTGATCAAAACTGTACCAGAGAAGTCCTGGAGATTAGTGTCAATCCTCTCATTTCTGTAACCCTTAAAAGAAAGGACAGACACAAATCAGATTAAATTGGACAAGCTATTAAAAAATGGGGAATTCGCAATAACTCTTGACAAACGTGAGAATTTTCAAAAATGGATGATCTCCAAAATTGTCCGCTTTCACCTGTGCGATTGAGTGACAGGGATAAGCCAGCACCCAGGAGAACTGTTGTTCTTTCTGTAGGGGGAGATTTGTTTGAGACAACAAAAGATACACTGTGTGTCCACGAGAATAGTTTCTTTGCTAAAATGTTCAAGGGCTCATGGAAGGAGGCCGAAGTCGAATCGGATCGTGAAGCGCCAATCTTCATTGATAGAGACCCATCAGTTTTCCCAATCATTTTGCAGTATCTTCGCAGCTCGAAGGTGTATTTGGAAGAAAGTTTTTCAAATTCATTTCTCGAGCGCATTGAAACTGAGGCGGAGTACTATGCACTGCCTGAGGTAGCATCTGCTTGCACTGAGGAGCTCGAGGGGCGACAAAAACGAGCAGAAAAGAGAGATTCAGTGATGCCCAATAGCAATGCCAAACACGAACAATTTAAATGTGTTCGTTGTGATTTACTGGATATATATCTTGAAGATGGCTGGAGCTTTGTGTCTGTCTTCAAGGGGGACGAGATGATGGGTTGTAGCGGCAATGGACCAGGTCTGGTTGCAGCATCTCCCGTGCAACATCGGTGTAGTCACTGTGGTGTAGCGGTATTAGGAAGGACTGAGGAACACTTCAAGCTTTTCCAGCCAACGTTTGCCGTTGTCAAAAAATATGTCTGCAGTTCAGACAAACCAAAACTTGCCACTCTTCACGCACCAAACACTTTCCGGGATTCGCGACAGGCGTCTCAACAAGTCCCTTCGCCACCAACTTTCACTCCTCTCTCGCCTCTGGTTTTGGATGCTTCTTTTGGTTAAGTAAATCGGGGAGCTCCTTGAACCCCCCCCATTTTAAAAATCCCCCGGCATCCCGCCCCCCCGAACCGGCAAACCCACCCCCACAACAGAGCAGGAAGTTGACTTTCTCTCGGAGGTTATGAGAGCCAGTTCGATCCTAGCCTGGCCCAGTGACAAATTTATCATGAATTTGCATCAAAGACTTTTGACCACCTGAATGTGCGCCCACTTTAATCCTCTTTGATGGATTCCTTATCATAATATTGTCTTTCTTCCACGGGATGTTTTCGTTTCGCCTTTTGGTCATCTATGGTATTGTTTTGCGTGTCCAGTCATTGCTGAGAAATGAACCTCAAGCCGGAACCATTTCCTATCGTTTGAGGTATATCGGCCAATCACCCAGGCATCAATTATGGAATTTCCTCTCAGACAAGAACACATCTTCGACTGAGACTATACAATTCACGCCTGAACTAAGGGGTACAAGAAATTCTTTGGTGCAAAACAATTCTAGTCAGGTTTTAGATCCAAATCATAATCGCATACCCATTTCTTTAGCCACACCGATTGAGGAGCATGAACTCAAGTTGAAGATGGATAATATTTCAATAGCTCCTGTTTTTTTTTATGCTGCCAGCAGAATTCAGATACCTATCTTATGGACAATCAAGAAAGTAAAGGCCTTGGTTACAACAGAAAGAAGTGATGAACAGGAACAAGATCTTGAATACAGCCAAAATATGCATCGGACTTCTGCCGATACCCCTGATGTCGTCGCTTTGCTTAAAATTGGCCCTGCTTTCAAAGGAATTGACCTGATTTTAAGGCGTCAGTTTTTAGATTTGATCAAGAGACGCATCACTGTAGATTGGGAAACTGCTGCTGGTCCACTTGACATGTTTGCCAGACAACGTGGTAGGGCTGGCGAATCAACCGAGGGGGTGACATTGATCCCTGGCTTTCGTGCCGAGGAAATGACACACACCTGGAGAGTGGTAGAAAATCAGGGAGGAGTCTTGAATTCTCAGCGACTCTCTATTAAGGTAGACCCTGCGACTTCAAGAAATGAACAGAGGAAGCGCAATGGCTTTCGTTTTTTCTGGGAAACTTTTTTCCTTGAGGATTTTTCCGTGCGCGCCCCCCTTGGAGACAGGGCAATCTTAACAGCATACGAGTCTAATTTTTTGCACAACGCAAAAATTTTTGGAAATGAAATTGATGACAGAGACACTACTGACTACAATGCGCATACACCAGACCATATGACCATTTCTCTATACATGAGAAAAATTGCAAAGAGCGTGTTGAACGTGGGACAGTTTTTGACGAATGGTATCGCTGGAGTCGAACAACCGGAGGAAACAAATAAAAAGTTGAAAAAAAAGCAGAAAAAAGAGGCTGCTAATATCATTGGCAACACAATGCTCTCAGAAAATATTGAGAATGGGCAGACTGAAAGCTCTTTGGTGGAGGAAAAGCACCACTCCCTCACTTTGAAAGCTGTTCTCGGAAATGTGGCGAAAAACATATTTCCAATTCTCAAGTTTTTCACACAATTCAGGGAGAATACTGATACATTGGAACTTTTGAAAGCTGATATACCAGACGCATCAACTCTCGTCAACGATGCCGAGGACCTTGGTGAGACTATCCAAGCCGCCTCAAACTTCACCGAAAGAAAGCCGAAAGATTTTTTCTTTTCTTTTCTGTTTCAGGATGGATTTTTGACTGAAAGGATGGATCAAGAAGATTTGAACCTGATTAGTGGCAATTCATCTACGAGTCCAGAAGTTGGAGTGGAGAAGTCAACGAAATCATGGTGGTCAGCCCCTTATCCCTCTGATGCACTCTATGACCACATGGGCGACTATGTGCCTAGTATCGGAGATTACGTACCCTTTTTCAAGAGCTCTTCATCGAGCGCAATTGAGCCAACTAAAATTTCCACTAACGAAGATGTTGCTGGCGTAGAGGCGGAACAACAAAGGGAAAGTCTATTCACTCTGAATCAAAATATAAAAAAGGAGCCCGATTTTGTTCGACAATTGTCGATACCGTTCGCTAATTCAAATGATTACGAGCAATTATTTCAAGAGAAATTGAAAATTGCTACAGCTGCCGCATGCTCGGTAACTCTTGAGCAAGACGCTGGTGAATTTGCGTCAACGATAGGGGTCGACTGCTTGCTGAACGCACTCGGACATCCCTCTGTCGGACAGGAGGTCTCTCGCTTGGATACAATCAAGGGAATCTGCTCCCTCGTTCGGAGAGATAGAGGATTGGCTGGCATTGTAGCAAAAGATGAGAACGCGATGGCCGCACTTGTTGATATAATGAGTGCTCCGGCCAGCGGTTGGCGAACATTCAAGTCTCAAGCTGATCGCGACAAGGAATTGCGACTGCAGAGAGAAGCTGTGGCATTAATTCAGAGATTAGTGAGGAGCTCTGATGAAGCCGTGGATGAATTGAGACAGGATATTCGTCTTTTAAAATCTCTCAGCCTCGTGGCGTCAGATTCTTCATGGGTTGAAGGTAGCTACAATTCTGAGGATACTGAGAGTATCAAGGAAAAAATAGCAAAGGAAGACAACAAAATGAAGCGTGTATCAGCAGACCTAAAATGGAATACTACCATTGATGATTATCGACACCTCACGACTGCGCAAATGGCTCGGGTCTCCCTGTGGGGACTTGGGGGCATGGCATGGCAGCCAAAAGTCCCAAATCAAAAAGGTATACGTATATTATCTCTCGATGGGGGTGGAACTAAAGGTGTGTGCTCCGTTGCAATTTTGAAAGAACTTCTTGAACGCGCAAATAAGACAAGACCATCAGAAATGTTCGATATGGTATGTGGTACTAGTACTGGTGGTATCATCGCTGCTCTCTTAGGGGTCAAGTCTCAACCTATAGCAGAGGTTGAAGATCTATACGATGATCTGCTTGGCACTGTATTTGGGAAGGGGTCTAATGTCAAGCTAGTATCTCAACAGGTGCATTCACCCATATTTTTTTTCACCTTTCACTGACGTTGACTTTGCAAAACTTTATGATTATCTACAGGCCTTTTACGAAGAGAGCGACTGGGAGGATATACTATACAAAATATGTGGAAATCAGCTTATGCTTGACTCAAAGCAGCAAACTTGCCCTGAAGTCTTTTTTGTTTCTACGAAAGTCAATGTGAACCCTCCGATTCCGAAGATATGGAGAAATTATAACTATCCAATTGGTCAGCGATCCCGATACCCTGGATCCTTTAGGATCAACACTAAGAATGCGATCCGTGCCACTACAGCCGCACCGACATTTTTCACCCCAATACAATGGGAAGGAGGCTTGTATTGCGACGGCGCCATAGTAGCGAATAATCCTACTGCTATTGCTTTACAAGAAGCAAAGGCTCTCTATCCAGGAATACCTATAGAACTAGTTGTGTCGATTGGCACAGGGTCTTTCAAAGAGAAGACGGGAGCAAAAAACATGGGCTGGGATTTGCTGGTGAATCAGATTATTGCTTCCGCTACTGATTCTGAAGATGTGCATGGTTTTCTTGTGGACTTTTTGCCTTCAGACCAATACTATCGCTTCAATCCAATGCTGCAGGAAAGTTGGGGCATCGATGAAAAAGACAAGGACCGACTAGAAGAACTGAAGCAAATAGGTCGCGACTTTGTGAAGGACATGGAAATGAATGAGCCAGACAGGTTCAATAAATTAATGAGACTACTCTCTTGATTAACTGAAGAAAAACAATATATTACTCTTCGCGCCTTCTTTTACGACCACGGCTCCGTGATCTTTGAGATGGTGGTGGACAGCGAAAGAGGGAATCCCCCATTCCCTG
>Ga0099800_1127_pt1 | contig 21425 bp, 16 predicted proteins | sample Uncmet6_SortRC_1_FD_89868 | JGI IMG/M metagenome (GOLD analysis project Ga0099800, IMG submission 89868) | Marine eukaryotic communities from CALCOFI LINE 67, Pacific Ocean - CN11_C50_N6_SortRC_1 | ecosystem: Environmental > Aquatic > Marine > Oceanic | place: Pacific Ocean: Monterey Bay... | reverse complement strand
TTGAATAAACTCATGGAGTTTCCCCCCGACCGCCGCCGCCCGTTCTCTATCTCTTTACCTTGTCTTCTTTCTTCCCCCTTCTCTGTCTTCTCCTCCTCCTCCTCCTCCTTCTCTTCGCCTCTTCCCCTGCCCCTCCACCTTTTCCACGGCGCTTCGGCTTTGGCTTTTTCGATGATGCCACCGGTGCCGTCGGTGTCGGCCGTCTCAATCGCCCTCCTCGTCGCCGCCTTTCCCTCTTTCGCAGCAGGCTTCTTACTTTGGTCGTCCCTATTCTTGCCGATACGAGCCGTCTTCCCTCCTTCAAGTGCCTCAACGGTCGGCAGAGGCGCCGTCGTCGCGCTCATTCCTGTGTCTGCGGCAGTCGCGGACTGTGAGCGCTGCGTGGCGTGCAATCGAGCGACGATGCCCTTGAAAGCCACCGCGGGGGCAGAAAAGCCAGTCTCGAAAGTGCTTTGCATTTTGCTGCTGCTGCTGCTGGTGGTGGTGCTGGTGCTGGCGAATAAAACTGCGACGACGGCGACGAGGAGGGAGAGTAGCGCCTGTTTTCGCCACGAGAGTACCGAGTGGTAGCCTGTCCTGCTGAGCCATGTTGTCTGTGCTGCGCGTGTCCGCGGCGCCACCTCGTCCATGGCACGACGCAGCTTGATGACGTGCGCCTTCTTCATGCCGATGCGCTGCCGCAGGAAACGGTCGGGGCACTTGCTCGCCGCGCTCACGGTCACCACGCCGTGCTCGAAGAACTGGAGCACGAAAGCGCCGAGTTGGTGTGAGGCGAGCAGATCGCTCAGCTCCTTCGACGACGACGACGACGACGACGACGATGACGACGACGACCTCTCTTTTTTCTCCCCCTCGTCCTTGTCCTTGTTGTTGGGGGTGTCTTGCAAGGCTCGGCGAAGCTTGCAGAGGTGCGCCTGCTTCATGCCGACGGTCTTCGTGAGGAACTCCTCCGAGCAGCCCTCGAGATCATCCAGGCTTCGCACGCCGTTGATGCGACACGGCACCACGAACACGCCCAGTTGGTGCGACAAAAGCAGCTCCTCGACCGATTTGTACTGCCCCGTGACCTTCCGCTCGTCGTTGGGGTCGCTGCCGGAGTGCTCCATGGCCTCCCGCACCTTGGCTCGTATGAAGTCCCTAAAGCGCACATCCAGGTCGTCCTCACCGAAGGGCGTGGGGTCGCTGCCGCCGTAGATCGCCGGCACGCGCTCGGCTCCCACGAAGGCGAGCAGCTCCGGGCTCACATTTTGCGTGCACACGCTGATCTTTGCGACGGTGCGCGGGTCGAGGAGCGGGCGAATCAGCCGCCACACCGCGCTCATCCAGGCGGGGCTGTTGAGGATGAAGATCTTCTCGCTGCGCTCCGGGTAGTGCTGCTGGAAGTAGCCGGTGACCTCTTTCGCCATAGCGACGGTGGGGCCTGACCAAACACCTCTAAAATTAATAACAGCTTCCTTCATTCTTTTTATCGTCGTATTCTCGAAGCCACTTACCGAAGAGACTCGCCAGCGTCAGGTCCTGCAGGTCGTACACGGTGATGCCCATGCCCCCCGGGTCTTCCGGCGACAGCACCTCGTACTGGAACTCGGTGATCAGCACGTAGTAGCGCGCCACGTTCTTGAAGGCGGGGGAGCCCTGCTGGATCGCCGCGCGCTTGGTCGACCCGTTCAGAGGCGTGAGCCCAATCAGCTGCGGAAAGGCCTGGGGAAGAAACAAACAATGGACCGGTTAATCGATTAATGGCTCGCGGTAGTTGTGTAAGACGATGAGAATGATTCATTTTCGAACCTGCGGGCTGATGCGGTCGTAGTAGACGGGAGTGCCGTTTTCCTTGGAGCGGCCGTGGAACCCGTGCAGGTAGAGCCGCTGCATGTCGTTGATGACCGATGGCGGATCGTTGAATGCCAGGAAGAAGCGGCACGACAGCAGCTCGTCAGCGCCAAACTCTCTGCGCCACTCCCACGTCGCCGCCCACCGCCGCGCCGCCTCCTTCGCGTTCATATTGCACCCCACTAGGAACCGCGTCGGCACCGTGTCGCGGGGCATGCCGCGAGTCTCGGGGACGAACGGCCGAGGCGCGTGCGCGAAGGGGCCCTCGCTCATCATCCTCGATGATGAGGACATTTCCCTGTTGTTAATTTTTCCTTCCGACCGGGCTGCGGCGATGGAGCGTGGGGACGAGAAGGCGCCGCTTGCCATGTGCGAGAGGGCGTCGCCCCACATGGAACTTGACCGCTCACAGGAGAACTTGATCTGATACTTCTGCTGCTCCTTTTCCACGAACAGGGTGACAATCTTGCCGCTCCGGGTCACCGTTGTGCACTGTGTTTTTGAGGCGGTTTGCAATGATGAGGGATGAATAGGAGAGGGAAAGGAGTTGTCTGCTGCTTCGCCTACTTGCCTCGTTCATGTCGAGCATCCCTCCCTCGAGACTGTTGGGATCAAGCGTCTTACAGTAGATGAGGTGGTGCGTATGTTCATGGATACAGAAATGGCGCTTCTGCCACGTGAGGCCTTTTCCCTTCTTCCATGCCCACACGCCGTTCGCGAAGACGGGGTCCATAGACGGCGATGAAGAGTGGAGAGTGATACGAGGCGACCCAGGCTTCGTTGTTTTTGTGGATCCTCTGAAGTGGCGTCGAAATCTTGGCCAAATATGGGAAACAATGCGGTAACATGCATCTGTATCTGTATCTGTATGCGATTTCTGGGGCTTATCGGACTCAAACGATGCCGCTCTTTGGGTTGTCAGTGTCAAAGACCCGGTCTTGGACACTGCGCAAGTCAACCTTGAGGTCCATCGACCCCAGGGATGGTGAGATACGTCGCCCGTGCATAACTGCGAATTTTGGACGCCCCGATGATCCCCAAGTAAGTTGTCTTTGATTGATCATGGCGGTGTGCGGCGAGTGTGGCGCCTATGGGTACCCCTATATATACAATAAATATTTGGTATGCAAAAATTTCCCCCTAATTTCGACTCGCAGTGGTCGCTCTGACAAGCTCCAAAGATCGAGTCCATTGCTTTCCCTGTGGCGCTCTCTCTGTTCTCCCAGCAGCGCCCCCACATAAATTGAGAATTTAGTTGTATTTTATGAAATATTTAGTGTGGCTGGAATTTCCAGGAGAATTTCTGCTGATTCTCCAGCAGAAATACAAGACCATGTTTCCTTGGGCTCCTTGCTTGTGTGGCTCTGGCTCTGTGCTCATGGCTCTGTGCTCATGGCTTTGCTCATTTGCGCTTGAAGAAGTTGTGCATTCCCGTGGTCGCAGCGAGCTTCTTCCGAAGGCGCCGCAGCGCAGGCCGCGCATTAGGAGACATGACCGGGCTCCCTCCTCCTCCTCCTCCTCCTCCTCCTCCTCCTCCTCCTTCTCCCCCTGTGGCTGCTTCCTTGTGCTTCTCCGCAGATTGCGCTTCATCTTCCTCGTCGCGACTTCCCACGTCGCCGCTCCTCACTCGCTGCCGCATCAGTCTCTGGGGAGATAAGTCCGCCCCGTCACTGCTGCTGCTGCTGCTCCTGCTGCTGACTGATGGTGAGGCAGTACCTCCACCGCTGCTGCTGTCATCACTATGGTTCAAGGTATCATTTCCAGGATCGCTTTCCTCCTCGTCATCTCCTCCATCCTTTGAGGACTCGACAGACACTGCTGTAGAAGCCTCGTCATCCGATCGCTTGGCAGCTGCGGCCGCGGCTTTTCTTCTTGCGGCCGCCATGGCAATGGCTTTAATCGCTGTCGACTGCGACGGTGGTTCCAGTGATTTGGCTATCTTTGCACCGCTGCTGCTACTGTCACTATTGTCCATGCTATCACGTCCACAATCATCGCTGTCATTATCTTTCTCATCCTTTGCCAACTCAACAGTTGCTACCAGTGACATTTCGTCTTCAGCTTGCCTCGCTAATGCAGCAGCAGCCTTTCTCCTCGCGGCTGCCATGGCAATCGCCTTGACCGCAGCCGACTGCGAAGGCACCGCCAATGGTTTGCCCGCCTCTCGACCACTGCTGCTGCTGTCACCCTTGTTCAAGCTATCACTTTCGCCACAGCCATTTTCCTCCCCATCTTCATCCTCTGCCAACTCAACCGTTGCTGCTTGCGACATCTCGTCGTCACTCCGCTTCGCAGCCGCAGCAGCAGCAGCCTTCCTCCTTGCAGCTGCCATGGCAATGGCTTTGATCGCTGTCGACTGCGAAGGCGGCGGCAATGATTCAGTCTCATCTTCGCAACTGCCACAGTTACCCTTCTCAGAGCTATCAACTCCGTCACTGTCGCTATCATCCTCATCCTCATCCCTCGTCAACTCCGTGGCTGCTACCCTCGACAGCGCATCACCATCCGTTTGCCTCGCAGCTGCGGCAGCGGCCTTCCTCTTGGCAGCCGCCATGGCGATCGCTTTGATGGCGGCAAATGGCGGAGGCGGTGGCAAGAAGGGCGGCGGGGCCATGATCGGCGGCGGCGGTTGCGTCGGCGGCGGCGGCAGTGGCGCTCCAGGCTTCTTAATGGTGGCGGGGGTGAGGTTGTTCCGGAGGGGGGGTCTGCTTTCACTGCTCTTTCGCTGCAGCGGTGGCGGCTCCTCCGAATCGCAACTGCCGTGGGAAATCGCCGAGACGCACGACAGAGGAGTCGATGGCGACGACAGCATTTTCGATTCCAACGGCGATGACGGAGGGAGCACTTGAGAGGAGGAAGACGATGATAACAAACGGTTAGAGCGCGGCCTTTCGGCTGACGACGTCGCCGCGTCCCCCTCGCCGTCCCGTCGTGCTAGTCCGCGAAGGACATCCACCGCAACAATGGGCAACCAGAGTGAGGAGGGGGAAGAAGAGCAGAAGGCGCGAGGCATCTCTCCGCCCGGCATGGCACCTCCCTTGGGTCAACGTGGTGCGAGCATGAAGCGACGACCCAAAGCAGCGCGAGCCAAAGCGCCCCCCCTGACGAGCAGCCTCCTCCACGGCAATCCACTCGGCGGCGAGACTACCAATATCGACGCCGGCAGTCCCGCCACGCATTGCGGTGCCATGGCTGAGTCCTCGGGCGTGTCTCCGGCATCGGCGACAGCGACGGCGGGCGAAGCAGACACGCCATCGCCACACGGCAACGACCCTGCCGCCAAAAAAAAGATGGAGGAGGAGGAGGAGGAGAGCAACGCTGACAACAACAAGAACAACAAGAACAACGACGACGACGACGACGACGACGACGACGACGAGAATAACGATGACGACACCGACGATGACCGCAAACCGCTCGAGTTCTTATACGACGAAGGCGCCCAATCAGACAGCAGCGGTGGCAGCAGCAGTGAGCGAAGGTTGGCACAGGCGAATGGCCTCAGCGGCGACCAAAGCTCGGTGTGCCCGTCGCACATCTCGCGGTTTCAGCAGCAGCAGCAGCTCCGCAGGGACAACAGCGGGTCTCGCAACGGGTCACGCAACCGACAGCGCTCCACGAGTCGCTCGCCACCGCCGGGCGGCAACAGCAGCAACGAACTGCTGCTGAAGCAGATGCGGCAGCGCATGTCCGAGTCGATGGAGCGAGGCGTGGTGCTCGAGGCCGAGGCAGTGGCGGCGAGGAGGAGCAATTCCGCTTCCAACTCCCTGAACTCGTCGCTCGATCGGGGAGGGTCGCTCGACCGTGCACCATCCTCGTCGTCGTCGTCGTCGTCTTCTTCTTCCTCTTCATCTTCCTCTTCGTCGTCCTCGTCGGTTCGGCAAGCGAGCGACGACAAGGAACAGAAGTCGACCAACAAGCATCGGTCGTCGGCGACCACAACGGCGTCGCTATCGTCGGACGCGTCCTCAGAGAGCCAACTGCCATCCCCTGCACCCAGCGACGAGTTCCCTGCCAAGGAGCCGGTGTTTGACGACGGCGGCGGCGGAGCGAGCAGTGCGGGCACGACTCTCCGCGGCGCGACGACGGGCAGAGGCACTCTGAGGAAGGCGGGGCGGACGGTGCTGCGAGCGAACCGAGCGAAGAAGAAGAGCGGCGGCAGCTCGGACTCGAAGACCAGCAAGAGCCCCTCTCAGACGCGCAAGCGGCGCAGCAGCGAAGCGCACGTCGAGGCAATTGACGCGCTCATGCTGCTCCAGAAGGCCATCGGGGGAGAGCGGGGCGACACCGACGACGACGACGACGACGACGACGACGACGACGAAAACAAGGGCCGCGGCAGAGGCGGGAGTCTCGGGCGCGGCGGGGCACTGCAGTCCTCGGCACTCAATGGTTCTTCCGCGAAGCCCGCACCCTCCACCACCGCCGCTGCTAGCTCCATCACGCCCTCATCGTACAAGACGGCGCAGCTATCGAGGGCTCGGCAGGTAGTCATGAGTCCCGAGGAGGAGCAAGAGGCGGAGGAGAAAGAGGCGGAGGCGGCCAAGGTGGTGTTGGCGGAGGCGGAGGAGTACGAGAAACTGCTGCGGCACCAGCGAGAACCTGGGAGGCTCTCCAAAGCGGCGAGCTTCGCTGAGGGCGAAAGCGAGGGCGACGCCGCGATGGACCCTTCAGAAAGAGGGGAGATCATGGGACGGTATTCGCCGAACGAGACTCTCGCGGAGGTTGCCGTTAACCTGCCGTCGCTGGCAAAGTACGCGCAGATGCTGCGCATGGGAATGGCGTGGAGGAAGGTGGAGCAGAAGATGGCGACGGCGCGGGAGATGGCGGCCTCGCTGGCTGCGTCGCGGGTGTCATCAGACGAGCCCTTTGCGTACAGTGCGGCGCAGTTGGAACGCCTCCGGAAAGCGTGGGAGCGGGACACGAGCCTAGCCAGCGACGATGGCGCATCGGTAGGAACGACGGAGCCTTCGTCGTTGTCGTCGTCGTTGTCATTGCCATCAGCAAAGTCGTCGCCTCGGAACATAAAGCAGGCGTCATCGGAAGATCAAGCAGACGCCCCGTGCGAGGACGAATACGACGACGACGACGGCGATGACGACGATGATGATGGGGAGGAGGACGACGACGAAAGCTCCAAGAAGTCGCGTAAGATGGCCGCGGCCAAGGCCATTCTCGCGAGGCAGCCCCACCTCCAACTGTACCTGCAGATGACGGCCATGGTACCGGCGGCGAGCGTGCTGCACAAAATGGAGGCCGACAACGTGGCGGGCAAGGACATGCGCCTCTTCCGTCGCGCCTTCGGAATCGTCGCCATCGAAAGCGGCGGCAGCACCGTGTCCTCCCCAGCCTCTCAAAGCGGCGACGCGAACGACCACGACGCCATGATCGAGTCGGCGATCCGGCAAGGGCGCGAGGGCGGCACTCGCCTGCAGTTGCTTGCAGTCGTGAAGGACCAGACGCGGAACAATAACGATGAAGCCGACGGTGGCAACGATGACGACGACGACGACGACGACGACAATGGCGTTGAAGGCAGTAGCAGCAGCAGCAGTGGGAGCGGGAGTGGCGGAGCGTACAAGTGCGGCGACGAAGTGGTGAGTCTGGAGGACGACGGGAAGATTCCTGCCGGGGCACGGGGCAGCGTGATGGGCTACAGAGCGGGCGACGAGCGGTACGTCGTCAACTTCCCTGAGCATGGCGGTATGACGCCCATGTCGGCCGGGATCATCTGCTTGGCCGCAGAGCACAGGGCAAGGGAGAAGGACAAGGCAAAGAAAGAGGAGAAGGAGAAGGAGGATGCGGCGCGGCGGCGGCAGAAGAAAATAGACGACCAGCAGCAGCAAAGAGCAGCAGAGAGGAGGAGGCTGCTCGAGGCAACGCCGCTGCTGCTGCTCGACCAGGGACAGAAACGAGCTGCGCTCGCTTCCCAGTTGACCATCTTCGGCTGTCGCGATGACGGCCTCGCCAAAGGGGCGTCGTCGTCGTCGTCGTCGTCGTCGTTATTGTCGGCATCGGCATCGTCGTCGTTTGGTCACGACAGGAGAGGAGCGGAGGACGTCAGTCGCTTGTGCCGCGCGCTGCTTTCGCTGGACGCCGAGTGGGTCGCCGGGCAGTTGCTAAGTCGAGGGCTCAAAGGGGCATCGAGCAGCGACTCGGCCGCCATCGCGCAACAGCTCTCGTTGCTCAGCGCATCGCTGCCGTCGACGCAAGACCTTCGCAGCGCTGCGACGAAGCTGTCCGCAGCCGAGGAGAAGGAGGAGGAGGAGGAGGAAGCGGCGGAGCAAGAAGGGGGAACGGCGTCGGATGCGGCATGCGAGGGGGGGGGCTGGACGGCGACGCTATCGCTTCGTCGGCTGGCGAGTCCGGCGGATCGCGTGGCGTTCGTAGCGCTGCGATGCCTGCCCCGATTGGACGCCAAAGTCGACACCTTCTCCTTCGCAGTGTCCTACCGGACCGCAGTCGACGACGCGAGTAAGGCGGCGGCGGCGGCGCGCAACCTGAGCTCCAAGTGCCTTCGCCTCCTCAAGAGCAGCGGCAAGACGCAGGCTACCGGAGGCGGGGGGGGCAACATCGGGGCCACTCTCGCACGGCTCGCGCAGCGAATCAATGAGACGGAGTCCCCCGCCGCCGGAAAGTTCGACGACGACGACCTCAGTGGTGGCGTGGCACGTCTCGTGGCGCTGAGCAAAGTCGAGAGCCGACATGACAACGAGGAAGACGAGGAAGACGACGAGGGAGAGGAGGAGGAGGACGGTGGGAGTGCGCTCATGGCGGCGGCGGTGGGTCTGCTGGTGGAGAGCGGCGTACATCCTGGGGATGACCGACACCTCTTCGACGTCGCGGCCGAGCTCAGGCAGCACATTCGCAAGTACCTCGGCCCCTCCTCCACAGCCGCGAAGGACCGCCACGACGAGCAGCAGCAGCAGCAGGCGGGGCGACATGCTTTGCTGCCCATGTTCGCGGGTAGTGGTACTGGTGGCGGCGGGGTTTCTAGCTGCCGCAGGGAAATGCTAGGCAGCTTAGAAGCGAAGATGCGCAAGAAAGACTGGGAACTGGTGCGCCTGAAGAAGGAAATCGCCAACCAGATCAAAGCCTTCGCGGCAGCCAACGACGCCGCCCAAACGAGGAACACCAAGAAGAAGAATAGACCGACTGCGGCGGCGGTGAGTGCGGCGGAGTCCGTAGCGAGATGCCTCACCGGAAGCGATAACGCTGACGACGACGATGACGGCGCTTCTTGTCATTCGGATCCGGTGGGGCTGTTGCGGATTCACCAGGAGAAGCTCGAGCACTTCCTGAGCAGCGGAAGGGCGGCCATGAAGTCGGCGGTGGGCGCGCTGAACATGGCCGAACGATCGCTGTCGGCTCTCGCGGATCTCCTCGGACGGCGACCAGCAGCAGCAGCAGCAGGTGGTGGCAGTTCAAGTCAGCAGTCGCCGTCGTCTCCTTCCCAGTCGTCGGATGCCGTGGAGCCCATGGAGATCTTCTCGTCGCTGCTGGACTTTCTCTCTCTGGTGGAGGCCGCCAGGAGGGAAGCTCTCCACAGAGCCTCGCGCTCTCGCACGGCCGCCAAACACGCCAAAGCTGCTCAGCTCATGCAACTCCACCGCCGTCTCGGCCCGTACTCCGCCGCCGCCGCCTCCTCGTCCTCGTCCTCGTCGTCCTCGTCGTCCTCCTCGTCCTCACCATCCAGCAGCAGCGGTGGCGGCGGTGAGGAAGTGGTGCGGTCATCGTCGCAGACTCGTTACAGTTACTCTTCGAGCCAAACCATGAGACAACCCAGCGCCACATCCAGACCCGCCACATTGTCCAGAGGAGCTTCGTCGTCCAAGATATCGACGTCCAAGGCATCCTCCAAAAACGCTGGCAGCGCTGCAGGAGCTGGCGACGACAGCGGTCCTCACCGCACGAAGCTGGTGCGCTCCGATTCGGCGCCGGTCGCGGCCATGCCTGCGGCCATGCCTGCGACCATGCCTGCAGCTCTTGCAGCCGCCCTGTCGTCGCCCGGAAAGCGGTCAACGATCAAGAAAGCCACCAAGAAGGCGCCTTCCCCCTCGTCGCCCTCAACGACCGGAAAGAGCAGTACCACCACAGAAGCGCGCGGCGGAACAGGGGTGGGCGCTGCTGCGAAAGTGCAACAAAAGAAGAGGAGCGAGAAATAGCGCGTTTTGTCGCTCTGCCCTTTTTTTAATATGTTGTTTTGTTGATATACGCGTGGCTGGGTGCGCTCCTTGTATTGTTCATGGTATTGTTGCTTCACGATATAGATCGGGCGACAAAACAGAAGAAAGGAAATTTACACCGCGGGCGGCCGAGTGGAATTGGTTTTTGCTTTGTTTTTACTGGGGTCATGTGCTCAGGGTTTTTTTGTACTTGCGCGCGTGTGCTCCTCCTGCGCTGGAGTTAATATACTTGTGGAAGCGCCGGCGATAACAGCAACAAAAACATTAAATAAAACTGCAGAGCCCTCATCCACCCAAATTTCCCCTTTACTGCTTCCCACCTCGCCCAACCACCCTGCTCCCAGCAGCGCCTGGGTGGCGGTGGCGCAGTGGCGGCGACGACAGCGGCGACGACGAAAGAGGCGACAGCAGCGGCGAAGATGGCTCCGACGGCGACTGCGAGCCATTGAGCGAGCCATTGAGGGAGCCATTGAGTGAGCCATTGAGTGAGCCATTGAGTGAGCCGTGGCGGATGGAGTGGCCCGGGGGTGGCGAGAAGACGGACTGGGGAGAGAGCGGCGAAAGCGGCTCCTTGCCATCGTCGAAGTCGTCGAACGGAAGGAGCACCTGCCTCCCCTGCTGCTGCCTCTGCTGCTGCCTCTGCTGCTGTCTCGAGGGAACCCTCCGACCCGAAGACTGCACCGCCGACGACCGAGGCCGGCAATTCATCGCCGGTGGCAACGCCGAAGGCAACGCCGAAGGCAACGCCGAGGAAGAACCGAAGGAAATAGGACTCGTAATGCGCCCGCTGCTGATGGCGGCTCCGCTGGTCGTGCCTGGCCGCCGGCGAGACGGCGTCAGAGCGTACCGCGAGGACGATCCGACAACCCCTCCTCCACTGCTGCTCAGTGGGAATCCGTCGATGGAGCTCGTGCGACGAATGCCACCGCCCCCTCCTCGGCCGAGTGGCGGAGTGCCTGCGGTCTCGAAGGTGAACCCTCGCTGCTCCAGCTGCTCACGGTAGCTGCTACCACCGCCGCCGACACCGCCGCTACTCCCGTCGGCTCTTTTGTTCTGCTGGCTGGCGTGGCGTTGGTCGATGAATGGCGTGAGGAGGGCGTCTCTGGCGCGTGGTCGTTGCCGGGGGGAAACCTCCAGCAGCAGCGCCAGCAGCAGCGCGAGCTCGCCACTCTGACAGCCCATCGCATCGAAGCCGACGCTGCGATCACCTCCGAGCTCCTCCTCTCCTCCACCAACACCATTCGCTTGCCGTCGCTGCGTTCGCTGCCGCCGCTGCCGTTGCTCCTCCTCCTCCTCCTTCTCCTCCTTCGCACCCGCTGATTCGCAGCGTGCCGCCTCCCGCCGCTCGTGCATGGTTCGCTGCAGCCGCCTCAGCTTAATCGCGGCGCAGGGCGGCGAGATGCCCTCGAGCGCTTTGACGGTGCCGTCGCCGAAGGCCACCTCGGCCAGCACACAGCCGCAGCTCCACATGTCCGCCGCCAACGGATCATACTGACCAGACCATGACGACGACGACGACGACGACGACGACGAGTGATAATCGTCGAGCGCGGGCACCACTACTTCTGGAGCGATGAAACCGTCGGTGCCAACGCCGTCGCAGCGCATGGTCTGGCCCGGGGCCGTCTTGCAGCACAGGCCGAAGTCGACTAGCACCGCCCGATCGCAGAGGCCCGAGCTGCACGCCTCAGAGCTGCCGCCGCCGCCGCTGCGGTCGTTCGGAGCCTTGAAGAGGATGTTCTCGGGCTTTATCTTTTGGTCCGACAGACACGACACACAAAGCAGAGGAAGGAAGAGTTCATGTGGATTGATGGATTGATGATCATGATAGGGATGATGCTTCATAACGGCATTCATGATGACGAAACATCAGAGACGACTCACGTCTCTGTGCGAGAAGCCTCGCGAGTGGAGCGCCGCGACGCCTCGGAGGAGCCCCGTCATGAGCCCGCGCGCCACCGCCACCGACAGCCCAAAGGAGCCCGAGTCGTCGCCGCTCTGTCCGCGGAGGAGCGCGTGGAGGCTGCGTCCGGGGAGGAGGTCCATGACGAGGCACGCGTACCGCGGCGTCCGCAGCACTCGCCGCAGGCGGACGAGGTTCGGGGCCAGGCACGTCTTCAGGCAGCGAATCTCCAGCTCGAGCCCCAGCACGTCGCTGGTGCGCAGCCGCCGTTCCAGGTCCAGCACTTTGATCGCCACGCGCCGCCCCTTTTCCTCAGCGTCGTCGTTGTCGCCGTCTACCGTTGCCTGCACGACCCTACCGAAGCTCCCCTGCCCCAGGGCCCTCTCCAATCTGTAGCCCGCCACGTGGACCACCGTGTCGCCCACGACCTTTACGCTGCCGGCGCCCTCCGCCGGCGGCAGCTCCTGCACTTTCCGCTGCCTCGGAATGTAGTCCCAAAGCACCTGCCGCAGCCGCGCGCGGAGCGAGTCGGCCTGGTCCTGCTCCTCCAGCAGCGCTCGCCGAACCTTGGAGAGCTCGAACTCGAGCAGCTGTATTTTCTCCTCGGCAGACAGCAGGGAGTACGCGGCGGCGTCCTCGGCACCCTCGAAAGGCGAGGAGCGAACCGTGTCCATGGCGAACCGGAGTGCACAGAGGGCAGAACCGGGCGAAGGTGGAGAGCCGAAGTCGAGCGATGGATGAAGAGAATGCTCCGTGTTCGGCTCGCCACCCAGAAGTGGATTTTGAACTTTTGAACTTTGGATCTTTACTACAGTACTTTCTTTTTAAAGATTTCCAGCAAATTGTAACGGTATAATTCATCCTTTAAATGGAATGTTCGTTGTGTGGCTACCTTGAGGCTTTTCAAGAACGTCGCTTTGGCTTTCCAAAACGTGCTTACTTTCCAAAATCTGTGGAGATGGTGACTCGTGGCGAACCGTTAAAGAAGGAGACTCAGTTCTGAAAATGTCAAGATCCAAAAACTGAGGGCCCAAATGGGGAGGCGACTGCAGCGACTGTCGTATCATGGCATGATCTCTCCAGTGCAAATGAGATGTGGGGTGCCAAAGCTGCCGTAGGTCGCCAAGGCTGATGCCTGGCCGCAGCAACAATCCCGGGGTTCTGAGGGGGCGGTCGGACGAGAACCGGCCATTTCGAGAAAGACCAAAAGGCGACTCCAAAAAATTGGGACTTTTTTTGGTTCTCCTGACGACAGGACGACACCAGCTGGACGACACGTCATGGCCCCCCTCCGCTTCTCCCTCATAATCGTTCTCGGCACGACGGTCAGCGGCTTTTTGTCGCCTACCGCCGTACCCTCTAGCTCCTTCCAGCGAGTGCTCGTCCGCGTCACCGATGATGGAGCTCCCTCTTACCACGGCACCACCACCACCGCCAACACCACTACCACCACCAACCGCCGCGCACTGCTCGGCACGGCGCTGCGAGGGTTCGGCGCCGTGTCCGTGTCTTCCTGCGGCTGCGCCCTGTGCCGACCTGCGCCTGCCTCTGCGCTAACGGAGCTCACTGCGCCGTCCAAGCAAGCGGCGGAGGAGTTCGACGTGTACCGAGACAAGATCCAGGACGCCGCCTTCGCGTGCGGTATGAGCACGGGGATGGCGGAGTACGAGGAGGCAGCGAGGCCGGGCAAGGAGAAGATTTTCCGGAACCTGCTGAGGGGGCTGCCGCGCAAGAACGCCGTCGTCGTGGAGCTCGGCATGGGGTCTTTCCCCAACGCTCCATACTTCGCTCTCCCAGAGGCGCCCCCGAGCATGGACATCGTCGGCATCGACCCCAACGACTCTATGAAGGGCTACGCTCTCTCCAACTCTCGACGGGTGGGGCTTCTGGAGAGGGCTCCGACGGGTGCCCCCCCGGGCCTGGAGTGGGTCCCCCAGCTCGGAGGAGGAGGAGGAGGAGGAGGAGGAGGAGGTGGTGGTGGTGGTGGGAGTGGGAGTGGTAACAGTGTGCGCGTGGTGCATGGTGTCAGCGAGGCCCTTCCCTTCGCGGACCAGTCGGTGGACGCAGTGGTGTGCAGTCTCACGCTCTGCTCGGTCATGTCGCCGGAGAAGTGAGTTCGCCGCAGCGCTCTGTGTGATGGTCTGCTCTTCGTCCCACACGCTAAGAACTGACTTCCCCAATCGAATGTCGGTCGCCGCCTGCCTGCCCGCCTGCCTGTCCAGGTCCATCGCTGAGATCAAGCGCGTGCTGCGGCCCGGCGGCCGGTTCCTCTTCTGGGAGCACGTCCTTTCCGAGACGGACCCGGCGCTGGCTCAGCGACAGGTGGCTATGACCCCTTCGCAGGTCAAGCGCGCCGACGGCTGCCACCTCGACCGGAGGACCGGCGAGATCATCTTGGGGGCCGGCTTCGCCAAGTGCGACCTCGAGTACCTCGACCTCCGGGGCTTCGGGGTCCTCAACCCGACGGCGTCCGGCATCGCCACCGCTTAAACCACCGGCTTCTTGTCGCTGCCTGCTCAGCCCCTGCTGCTGCTGCTGTCATGGCTGCTGTCCCTGCTGTGCGACGTGCTGCCTGTGCTTGCTCTACTCTCTACTCTCTACACTCTACACACTCTTTCTCTTCTGGCTTCTCTTCTCTTTTTGAAAGACCCAAGCACGCGCCGCCGCGGTTCGTGTATGATGTGTGCGTGCTACTATCGGGGCGACGAGGGAGAAACAAGACCCAAAATCCCCCCTTTTATAATAATAAATGCAAATACAGAGAACACACACAAAAGGAAAAGGAGAGACACACAGCGAAGACGAGAGAGAGAGAGAGAGAGAGGAGAGGCAACCTCACCACAACAACGCCAAGCACAAGCAAAAAGATCTTGCCCCCCCTCTCCGGGCCTCGCACGGCAGGCTCACCACAGCTTTCCCCCGCTGCCGCCCCCCTTGGCGTCGCTCCGCACGCCGGCCGCTCGTTGTTGGTCGATGATTGCGGGGTTGTTGCGCAGCCGCTCGCTCGCACAGCGCACGGCCTTCGGGTCCTGCTTCGCCGCCGCCTTCACCACCTCCGCATCGTCCCGGAGCGCCTCGCTGGCGTACTGCAGCGCCCACCCCGTCTGCCGGCACGCGGCCATGGCGACCTCCTTGTCCCCCCTGAGCCCCGCGGCGAACTGCAGCGCGTCGCCGTCCTGGGCCACGGCCGCCAGCACCACGTCCTTGTCGCCGCGAAGTCCCTGGGTGTACCGCAGCGCTCTCCCGTTCGCCGCGACAGCCGTCAGCAGCACCTGCTTGTTCTCGCGGAGGGCGGGCGAGGCCCAGAGCAGCGCGTCCACGGAAGTCTTCACGGCCTCAATCACGATCTCCACGTCGTCGCTGAACGCCTGCCCCGCCGTCATTAAGACGTCCCCGTTCTCTCGCGCCGCCGCCAAGACTTCTGCTCTGGTCTTCTCCCGGAAGAACTCATTCCCTTTGCCGCGCGGGCTGTTGCCGCTCGCGTCGAGCCGCTCTCGAGCAGTCGTTTTCATACGGTTGCTTTGCTTTAGCGGCCTTTTCGTCCATAAATAAATAAAAAAGGTCGTCGATTTATTAATTAATTTTTTTTGATATATATCGTGCGGGCTGAGTACGACCGCAAGGCGCGCAGTGCGGACGCGAGATGGAACGGCTGCCACGTCGACGCGGGCAAGTCGCAGGCGATCCCTCCTGGACCCGTCCAGCAGGCGGTGCGGGCCTTGGAGCCTCCCGTCCAGGGCTGCGGTGTCGGCACGTTCGGCGAGATCGGCAAGGGCTTGTCGGACTACGTCACGCTGATCGCGGCGCACGCCGCGCGCAAGCGCGATGCTACGGTCCCAGGCGGCACGGCCTACTACCGGCGGTTCGGGCTCTGCCACGGCGAGGTGCAAGCGCGGGGGGCTATACAGGGCTACTTCCGTAGACGCCTGGCGCGCGTCACGGTCCGCGAGGCGATTGACGTGCGCCTCAGGGCTCTGGACGTCGTCCTCGGCCGTGTTCCGCCGCAGACGGAGGAGTGGCTGGAGGCTGACGCACGCCTCGCTGACTCGACGAGCACGGCCTGGGATGTGCGGGCCCACCTCTCCTGCCCAGTCCCTGCTTGCTAAAACCCCCCCTTCCCTTATTGTTTCTTCCGGTTTTCGGTTTTCGGTTTTCGCCATTTCGATTCCCTAGCTTAGGACCCACGCAGGGGTCGTGGCCAGTTCGCGTCTCATGCGTCGAGACTTGTACTCAATTTGCTTTTCATCGGCCCTGCACACCGCGGCACGCCCGGGTCCGCGCCCACGGCAACGTGTTTGGTCCGTGGTGAATATGGGGAACCGAGCTACGTTTAAAGCGCGCTTCCGCTCTTGGGTGGATTGAACAACCCCCAATTTTTGTGGGTTTTTATTTTTGTCTCTGCGCGCAACCATTTAGAATATCTTGGATTGATCTTGGAAATCTGGGGAATGGCGTCATCGGAAGGAAGAGATCCCTCTTTTGGCAAGCTCCGCCCGTCGGGATCGTTCTCCCCACAACGGGAATGGCGCCTCATAGATGGCCGTTCCTCCTCCTCCTCCTCCTCCTCCTCCTCCTCTTCACCGTCCCGGTCGCTACCTCTGCACAACGACGACGACGACGACGAGATTAGATACTCCGCGGCCGAAGAAGAGGAGCCGGCGAGCAGTCCGCCTCCTCTGCTCCGCAGGACGGAGCTGGCGCGGCTGCAACTCGTCGACCGGCGCCTTCGCGAGCTTCCTTCCACGACGAACGGCGATCTGCAGCGGGCGGCCCTTTGGGCGTTGGCGACGTCGATCCAATGCCCAGGCAAGTACCTGGAGTGCAATAAGGGCGTGCAGGCACAGATCGGAACGACCAGCGCGCTCTTCATCGCCATCACCTTGTCGTGCGCGCTCGAGCCCCTCGGCGACTCCCAGAGACGCAGTGCCCCCCTGCTACTGGGGCAGACTTTGATCGGCTCCAATGGCACCGTGGCGGAGCAGGCGTACGAGTGCCTGATGATCTGCTCCTCGTTGTCCCTCTTCTACAGCGTGCTTGTCGCGACGGTGATGTACACGCAGTATGAGCTCGTCGGGGTGATGGAGAACGTGGACGCTGTGCTGGATGCATTAATCACTGACGTCCCAAAATTGCAGCGGTGAGTGAGTGAGTGAGTGAGTGAGTGAGTACGTAGTAAACGAACGAACGGACGGACGAAGGAAGGAAGGAAGGAAGGAAGGAAGGAAGGAAGGAAGGAAGGAAGGAACGAAGGCTTCTTGCGGAAGAGACCGACTGATTCCGGCCGCTGTGATTCTCCACCGACGAACTGAACCGCCCAGGTACAATAACACGGCGGTGGATTACTTCAAATATGGATCAGTGTGCGCGCTTGCGGGGTGGGGCGTGAAGGTGGCGATCCTGTACGGCTGGCAGAGCCTTCCCTTCGCGATCTACGCGCCATTGGCTACTTCCTGCATCTACGCCACCAACCAAGTGTACGTGGAAACGGTGAAACCGAGGCGCAAATTCATGCAGCGCTCCTTCGAGGCAAGGCTAGCTGCTGCCGCCGCCGCCGCTGCCTCAAAGAAAGTTATGTGATCGTCGTGTGATGACGAAGGTTGACGTTGGCGAGTGGCTGTTTGATTGTTTGATTGTTGCGATTATCTCTTCGTTCTCGGATCTCGGAGGTGAATGAAAAAGCGAAAAAAACTAGAACACCAAAATCAAAACATGGAAGGATTACCCCGAAAGCAATTTAACAAACACCACGGCATCCCTCTAAAATTACAGCGAACGTCGCTCGCTCGCTCGCGTGTTCTTGATTAGAAGTAATTACTAGAACTCCTCAGTTGGAGGCCACCAAATAAAGAAGCTCGTTATTAGGTACTCGGTTCCAGGTTCCAATTAATTCTAGCGAATCGAGTAACTTCAACAGTAATTTCCGTTATACATTCCACGGTTTTGTCGTATTGTTACTTTATGACTTTGAAAGGTCTAAGTCTTGGCTTTTCAAAACGTCCTTATTTGCAACGATCAACTAAGATGGCGACTCAGGGTGAACTGCTGAAGTTGTACCATTTCCTTCCCGTCCAGACTCCAGAAAGAGCTGGATGAGAGAAAAGCCAAGATTCTCACGACCTGCGAAATTTTCGGGCAAAAATGAAGCCGTCTGCGCAGCCGTCTGCGCAATGGGGGAGGAGAAAGGCGCTGCTGTTCTGCTTCTTTTGTTCGTTGGTCGGTCCGACACTAAGTTACAGGAGGACGCAGCAGGAGGCGGACCAGGATCGTCGAGCTCTCACGGACCTCGCGGCGGCGACGGGCGCGGCGAACTGGGTTCGGTGCAGCGGTGGTTGGCTGAACGACGACGCGTCGGATGACGTCTGCGATTGGGATTTGGTCGGCTGCGACGGCGGCGGGCGGGTGAAGTTGCTCACGCTGAGCTTCAACAACCTCTCGGGTACCGTGCCTGCGAGTATCGCGAACCTGACCCACCTCCAGGACCTGGACCTCGAGTACAATAGCCTTGCGGGAAGTGTCCCCGACGTCTCGGGATTGAAGGCTCTCACGCAGCTCGGGCTCGGCGGCAACGGCTTCACCGGCCCTCTGCCGGCCAGCATCTGCTCGGTGCTGTCGTCGGTCACCAACAACGGCAGCCTCGCTACGCCTGCGTGCGACCTCTCCGGTAGCGCCTTTGCCTGCCCGCTGCCGTGCCCAGAGCTGACGGGCCTCTGCGGCGCCACCTGCGAGGCGGGCCCAGCGATAGGGGGCTCAGGCCACGAAAGAGAGGGACCAGAGCACGGGGCGACGCCTCAGGATAACGATTCGCAGTAGCGGAGAGGGCAGCGTGGGGGGCAAGAGGGGGCAACGGCGGGGCGACATGAGCCATGATTAAACCCCGCGCTGCGTTTTTTTTTGGTTTGGCCTCTGGCCAGAGGAAAAGTTTCAGTAGGTAGAATGGGTGAGAATGGGCTTCGGCCCGACATATGTGGCTCACATCCCGCCACTTAGAGGGTGGCACAGCAGAGATTCGCTTTGTTATGGGGCCCGGGCTCGTGTGTGAATTATATAACTGCAAAAAGCAAAAAAAAATCTGGCGGAGCGGGGGCTGTTGGGGGGTGTTGTGGCGCGGACGCGCGTATATTTTTTATTTTTGACCTGCTTACTAGAGCGGGTTTTTCCTTCCCTGTCCGCTCCTGTCTTCTTCCCTGACCCCCTTTAATATTACTAGAGCTGCCGATCAAAAAATTTGGCCACTCCATGGATGGGCAGCGCCCTGCCTCTGCCATCTCGGCGCTTCTAGTTCGAGCCCCTCTAGTAACACACAACAACAAAAAGCCAGCTCCAAACCACTTCGCACAACGGCGCTTTGCTGCTGGCCCTGGACTCCCTGCGCATTGGTTCTTTGGTTGTGTAGTTCACTAGTGCAACTAGATCTAGACGAAGAAACATAATTTCCATTATATAGCCAAAAAGAACAACGAACGACGAACGAAAGGAGCGGTCAACCAGGAGAGAGAAACAACAGTTCGATGGCCACCGCACCGACGAAAACGAAAAGCAGCTCATACCATCATCAGCTAGAGAGGGTCTCTGCGGCGAACTGGAGGAGCGCGGCGTTGACTTGCTGCGGGTTCTCGTCCTGGGGGCAGTGGCCGGCGTCGATGGACACGCGCCTGGCCTGCACGCCCAGCTCCTCACAGGCGGCGGCCATGCGGTCGGCGGTGGCGGAGACGATCCAGGGGTCGCTCTCGCCCCAGCACAGCAGCAGGGGGCACGCCACCCGCTCCAGGAGCGCTATGGATGGATGGATGGATGGATGGATGGATGGTATGAATAATGATTAGGTGAACCAAAAGCCACCCCCAGTCGATTGATGAATCAGCAAGGCAGTGTTCGTCAAGCAGGCAGTCGGGCAGTCAGTTTGTCGCATCCATCACATCACCCCGGCTACTCCCGTCCTGCCCCTCCCTCCTTTACTGATGTACGTACCTTCGATGGACCTGTCCTCCCGCGGAGGGCCGCTGCCGTTGCGCTTGACGATGCGGTAGAACACTTCCGGGGCGTCGGGGTCTCTCGCAGGGAACTCGATGGACGCCACGAGTGCGTCGTCGCAGCGCTCCGGGAAGATCGGGTAGACCTGGCGGAGCACCTGCTGGATGCGAACAGGCTGCTTGGTGGCGAGGAACGCCGCGCCGATGACAAGCCGCTGCAGCGCCTCCGCCGCGCCCTCTTTCAGCCGCTCCGCCCAGTCCACAAGGCCGCTTGCAGCGCGCCGCTCCGCCTCCGCCGCCGCCAGAGCCGCCCTCGCCTCCACTTCGCCCGGAGGACTCCGGAAACGACCGGCGCCGTTCAGGCTCGCCACGCTGCCAGGGCCATTCGAGAAGGGCAAATCCAGTCAATCGGTCCGTCAGGTGAGTGAATGAGTGAGAGAGTGCGAGAGAGAGTAAGTGAGTGAGTGAGTGAGTGAGTGAGTGAGTGAGCGAGCGAGCGAGCCAGCCAGCCGATTCGGGTCATTGCTCTTCAACGCCTCACCCACCCGCGCACGAGATCCGGGTGCGTCGCCGCGAGGGCCAGGACCGTGAAGCCCCCGATACTGTTTCCCGCCACCAGCGCCTGCTTCTTGCCGCCACCGCAACCCGCCACGTCGCGAAGGAAGGCCGCGCACTGCTCGCTCCACACATCGGAGTCGTAGGGCATCACGGGCTTCTCGCTCGCGCCGAACCCCACCAGGTCCACGGCATACACCCTGTTGCCCGCCGCCGCGAGGGTCGCAACGTTGCCGCGCCAGTGGTACGCCGAAGCGCCGAAGCCGTGCACGAGGAGCAGCGGCGGTCCTTCCTCGGGGCCCATGGCAATGTAGGACGTCATCAGCGACCGCGAGACGCCGTCGCCGCAGACCTCGCCAGGGCAGTCGAACCGGTATGAGGCGCTGAGGACCGCCCCCTCGGCCGTCGCCACGCCGCGCTCTGCCGACCAGGTGAGCTCCTCCGACGATGCCGCCGCGACTTCTTCTTTGTTGGTGGTGGTGACCTCAGCTGCGAGCGGTGCTGGCCGCAGCTGAGCCCGACGGTGACCCACCAAAAATGATCTCGTGGTCCAGGCCAAGGACGGGGTGCAGAAGAGGAGGAGCAGCGTCGGCAAAAAGCCCGTGAGGCTCGTCATCTCCCCTGACGCTTCCGACCCAATTAATGACACGTGTCCGGTAGAGCAAATAAATAATTATCCGCAATATTTTGTGTCCGCAAAGGGCGACGCTCCTGTCTGAGGTTTTGTCTTACGTCTAACTATTAAATGTTAAAAATGTCGCATCTAATAAGTCCGGGGGGTCCGGGGAAAGAGAAAAAGGGGGAAAACCCATCTAATAAAGAGAACAAAAAGAAAAAGCAATAAAAGGACCCGGCAGGCACACGCCTCTCAATTAACCCATAAAATACGTAGAAGCATCAGGACCGCCGTTCTCGTCATCTCCATTGGCGAACTTTTTTTGCAGAAGCAGCAGGCACTGTGTGTAACACTGTGCGTAGAGA
>Ga0099800_1126_pt1 | contig 21461 bp, 26 predicted proteins | sample Uncmet6_SortRC_1_FD_89868 | JGI IMG/M metagenome (GOLD analysis project Ga0099800, IMG submission 89868) | Marine eukaryotic communities from CALCOFI LINE 67, Pacific Ocean - CN11_C50_N6_SortRC_1 | ecosystem: Environmental > Aquatic > Marine > Oceanic | place: Pacific Ocean: Monterey Bay... | reverse complement strand
TGTCCCTTCGGGGGTAAAGCATTTGCTAGTGTTTATTTTAATAAATGCGACACACCTTATAATGTTCGGGAACTCCCTTAGAGCTTAAACTACGACTTATATGTTGGAAACTCATATAATAGGCAGGGTAATGACCTCGCTCATCGTAATAACGTTTAAGATTGGGTAATCCGTTGGTAAAAAAATCTAAGTCCGTTATGATTAGGATATGATTTTCCATCATCGACCGCACGGGTGTGGGCTTGAGAAGTCTAATCAACTTCTATGATGGCTTAAGATACAGTCAGGCTCTATGTGAAAGCATAGAGGTTTCGAGACGAAGCAACTCGAAGATGGCAGGACACTGTCAGATTATAACATCAATTCTGGGTGTTTGTGTGTGTGAACCACATGCAAGTCGTCATTTGACGGCAACACGCATCAATTGCGGGAACGGCTCTGTAATGGTTCTATTCTACTACCTATATATGGGAAACTGTATGTAGCACCTCAGGTAATGACTCGGGGCATAGTAACAACGAATAGAATATAGCTCAATCCGCATCTGCTACCTAAGGTGTCATGGGATACGATACTATGGTAAGTAGTTCAGAGACTTAAAGTGTGTGGGGGTGAGGTCTACCCAAGACCGATGAACCCTTAAGGTATAGTCCTTTGTTGTGGGATAGAAAACCACAGCATCTTTCATGCCAGAAAGAATCAACACTGCACCTTGTGTTACGATTAAGGGGTGGTAATTAAATATTAAAATGAAAATATAATAAAAAATAACATAAATATTTTGTATTATATATTAACAATGGATAAGGATGCAAGAATAATAGAATTAGAAGAAGAAAATAAAATATTAAAAGAAGAGTTAGAAAAAACAAAAGAACATTTAAAAAAATATACTGCACCTTCATATAAAAAGGCATATTATGAAAAAAATAAAGAGATTATTAATGAACGAAATAAAAAATATAGACCTACACCAGAACAAAAGAAAGAATATAATAGACGAGAATATTTGAAAAGAAAAGAAAAACTACAAAAAGAGAAAAGCGAAATTATTTAGGAGTATATAAAGAAATTACTTAAAAATAAAATATTTAGGAAATATATTAATGGGAAAACGAAAAGAGCATATTTTTGAAGATGACATTGAAAAAAAACATTGTCCTAATTGTGATACGTGGAAATGTTTAAATGAATATAACGTTCAGTCAAGTAGTTGGGATAAATTAGCAAGAATGTGTAGGAAATGTTATTGTGATTATAAAAATAATAAAAGAAAAAATGACCAGGCATATCGTGAAAAAGATAGATTATATAATGAATATTATAAATCATCTGGAAGAAGAAAAGAAGTATCTGCTATACGATACATAAATAAACGAGAACAAATTATAAAACAATGTACTGAATATAATAAAAAAAAATACAAAGAAGATCCATATTACAGATTTGTTTTTCTTATGCGCAGTAGAATTGGAAAAGTATTAAGAGAAAGAAATATTGGAAAACAAGATAAATCATATGATTTATTAGGTTGTTCTAAAGCAGATTTTATAAACTATTTTGAAAGTTTATTCACAGAAGGAATGAGTTGGGAAAAAGTAGGAAAAGAAATTCACATAGACCACATAAAACCGTGTTGTAGTTTTGATTTGACACAAGAAGAAGAGCAAAAGAAATGTTTTCACTATACAAATTTGCAGCCCCTCTGGGCTAATGATAATTTATCAAAAGGAGGGAAATACGAAGTAAGTATTGAGAATTAGATTTAAAAGTTGCTAATTATATAAAAGTATATAAATATTATTTGACGTAATTAAATATGTCAAATAATATTCCATATGAAAGATCATTCGCATCTCATCCAAAAGCAATATATTGGAGTGATAAAAATATTGGTATAAAACCAATGGATATATTCAAAAGTTCTCATAAAAAGTATTGGTTTGATTGTAATGTTTGCGGACATAGTTTTGATAAACGATTATATAATATTTTAAATGGTTCGTGGTGTCCCTATTGTGTAAATCAAAAGTTATGTGATGATGAAATGTGTGATTGGTGTTTTAAACATTCATTTGCTTCACACGAAAAGGCTGAATATTGGAGTGATAAAAATGGTGATACAAAGCCAAGAAACTTCATTCTCAAAAGTAATAAAAAATATTATTTTGATTGTAATACTTGTAACCATACTATTCACAAAGGCTTAGGATTAATTGTTTCTGGAAAATGGTGTGAGTATTGTTGTATTCCTACCAAAAGTTTGTGTGATAACATGGAATGTCAATGGTGTTTTGAGCGCTCATTTGCGTCATACAATAAAGCGAAATATTGGAGTGATAAAAATACTATAAACCCAAGATTTGTTTGTAAAAGTGCGAATAAATCATATTGGTTTGACTGTGATATATGTAATCATTCATTTGAAGGATTCATAAACAATATTTCTAAGGGTGTATGGTGTCCTTATTGTCATCATCTAAAAATATGTATTCAAGAAGATTGTATGTTTTGTTTTGATAATTCTATTGCGTCTACTGAATTAGCAAAATATTGGAGTGATAAAAATACAAAAAGCCCTCGTGAAATATTTAAACGAACTAATTATAAGTATTTTTTTCAATGTAATAAATGTGACAATACTTTTGAATCATCACCCAATAATATTTTAAATGATAAAGATAACATAATTCAGTTTTGCCCTTATTGTAAGCATGATACTGAATTGATAGTATTTTCATTTTTAAAGGATTTATACCCCGAAACTCAATTTCAATTTAAAAGAGAATGGTGTAAACATACACGAAAATTACCATATGATTTTTGTATTCAAACATATATGATAATATTAGAATTAGATGGGAAGCAACATTTTAAACAAGTGGGAAACTGGAGAACACCCAAAGATCAACAAGAAATAGATATATACAAAGAAAAATGTGCGAATGATAATGGATATTCTACCATACGAATTATAGAAGAAGATGTTCGTAATAATAATTATGATTGGAAGAAAAAAATAGAAAATGAAATAGAATACATTAAGAATAATACGGATGTCATACACAATATCTATATATGTAATAAAGATGAGTACTCATATTTTTAATGAATAATAAAGGTAAACATTAGTTTAAAATTGATGTATACTTATACAAACACAATAATATCATTATAGTTAATTATGAATAAATCTACAAGTAAATTACCGACAGAAATTATAAAAGAGATATATAGTTTTGTTCCATTATATAAGTGTATAGAATGTAATCAGTCATTGAGGTTATTTAAATACAACTTTTGTAATTTCACATGTAAAAAAAAATATTATCACAAGTGTCTAAGTGTTGTATTAACACTTGTATGGATATGTGTTTCACTATATAGTAGTATAAAGTACATACAGAACAATCCAAATACATTATTAAATTTTGTTTGTATATGGGTTAATATTTTTAGTTTTGTATTATGTAATACATATATTGAACAATTATATTCAAAATGAAATAAAAAATTAATATGATAATATATAATTATATTATCATATGGATGATGAACTAACTGAAATTATAAAAAAAGCTGCGTCTGATGCAGATAACGAAAAAATATTAAATACAAATAATAAAGAAATCACACGTATTAAAAATGAAATGTTACAACAATTAAACTTGTCAAACGCAGATTTTTTATCATATTCTGAAAAATTAAAACATTTTATTTATGTAGATGAATTACCTGATTTAAGATATGGTTGTTTTATACGTTGGATATCTTTAAAAAATCCGGATTCTTTAAAATTAACAAGTGGATCAAATATTTGCGATATAAAGATTAATGAAAATGGTACTCTTATTTTATGTAAGGGTTTCAGTGGTAGTTTTTTTAATTTAAAAATGGATGAATGTCTTATATTTCGTAAACTAACAAATGAAGAAAGAATATTATTAACTGCAATTGATTTTATTGAGACATAAAAAAACATGTAAGTTTTTATATTTATAGTGTTTTCATAGTCCTCCTTGTTTAATAATTTTTCTAATATATTCATCATTACATTCAATTACCTCAGGTTCTACATGTCTTTTTTTCTCTTTAACATAGTGTGGTGGTTGTTGTAACAATGAAGACAATACATAGTGTACTCTATCGAGTTCTTTTTGTGCCTTCATAAGATTTCGTTTTGCTTTATTGAGATTTTTGGCAAGTTGTTGAATCCTCATGTTTGCTTGGTTATTACTTTACAACACTGTATTTTTTAATCAATTTTAATGTTTTTTGTAAATAATTTAATTATTACTATATGTTATAGATGAAACAAAAAAACACTTCAGTTGTATACGAGTTTAAATTAGGATATGGTGGTATTGGTGATTTTATTAAATACATGCAAACATGTATTATTGAATCTGAAATTAAAAATGCTAATTTTTATATTGATTTAAATCATCCTATGAAAAACTTTATTATAATTGGAGATAAATATCATATTAATAAATGCAACAATGAAAATGTTAAAAGAAAACCATTTGATTATTATCATCTATGTGGAAGATTTCGTGAACATAAATGTGTAATATCATTAGAAGACAAATTATCATTTTATCCATTGGAATATTTTAAGTTTAGTGATGAATGTTTAAATAACTGTAATGAACTTGTTAATAAAAATAATATTCCTAATGATTATGAAGCAATTCATTTACGAATTGGTGATTCAAAAATGAGTTCTACAAATAAAAATAAACATGATTGTAGAGTAAAAAATATAAACTTTTATGATATTATTAATAATATTGTATCAAACAATTTACAATCTAACTTTATTTTTTTTTCAGATAATGAGGAAATAAAAAATGAAATAGTAACAAAATATGATAATGTACATATGATAAATATTAAAATACTACATACTAGTGAATGTTATAATAAAAAATATGAAGAAAATATTAAAAATAATATATCCGAGTTTGTTATCTTAGCTAAAGCAAAAAAAATACATTCTATATCTTATTCAGGATTTTCTATTGTTGCTAGTTGGATATATTCAAATCAATTGATAAAATATTATTAATTATTATAATAATATATACACATCTAAATGTATAGTCATTATAATGTTATTTGTAAATAATTTAAATATATAAATATGGTATTTATATAATGTCGACCTGTATTGGTATTGATCTTGGAACTACGTATAGTTGTGTTGGTGTATGGCAAAATAATAAGGTGGAAATTATTGCGAATGATCAGGGTAATAGAACAACTCCATCATTTGTGGCATTTAATGAAAATGAGCGTTTAATTGGTGATGCTGCCAAGTCACAATCTGCTAAAAATGCATCAAATACTGTTTTTGATGCAAAACGTCTTATTGGACGTTCATTTAATGATGAAACTGTTCAATCTGATATGAAACACTTTCCTTATCATGTAAAACCTGATAAGAATGGAAAACCTATGATTGAAGTTTCATATAAAAACGAAATGAAGCAATTTCAACCCGAAGAAATTTCTTCAATGGTTTTAATTAAAATGAAAGAAATTGCCGAATCATATTTGGGTACAACTGTAACAGACGCAGTTATTACTGTACCAGCATACTTCAATGATTCGCAACGTCAAGCAACAAAAGATGCCGGTGTTATAGCGGGTCTTAATGTGTTACGTATTATCAATGAACCAACCGCCGCTGCCATTGCGTATGGACTTGAAAATGAAAAAAAAACAGGTGAACGAAATGTATTAATTTATGATTTGGGTGGTGGAACATTTGATGTAACGCTTTTATCTATTGACGATGGTGTATTTGAAGTAAAAGCTACAGCAGGTGATACTCATTTAGGCGGTGAAGATTTTGATAGACGTCTTGTAGAATACTTTATGAGTGAGTTCAAAAAGAAACATCGTCGTGATATTAGTGACAATAAGCATTCAATGCGTAGACTTCAAACCGCATGCGAATCTGCGAAGAAAACTATGTCTTCTTCTACTGTTGGTGTAATTGAGATTGATTCGCTTTATGAAGGTATCGATTATTCCGCATCTATTACACGTGCACGATTTGAAGACTTGTGTAGTGATTTGTTCAGAAAAACATTTGATCCTGTTGAAAAAGTTATACGTGACGCTAAAGTATCCAAATCAAATATTCATGAAATTGTTCTGGTTGGTGGTTCGACACGTATTCCACGTATACAAGCACAACTAAGTGAGTTTTTCAATGGAAAATCACTATGTAAAAATATTAATCCTGACGAGGCAGTAGCATATGGTGCTGCTGTACAAGCCGCTATTTTGTCGGGTGTAAAAGATGATAAAGTAAGCGAACTTCTTTTGCTTGATGTAATTCCTCTTTCTCTTGGAATTGAAACTGCTGGTGGAATTATGACTCCATTGGTACCTCGTAATACTACTATTCCTTGTAAGAAATCACAAACATTTAGTACATACGCAGATAATCAACCAGCATGTACAGTACAAGTATTTGAAGGAGAGCGTAAAATGACAAGAGATAATAATAAACTAGGCGAGTTCAACTTAACTGGTATTCCTCCTATGCCTCGTGGTATGCCTCAAATCGAAATTACATATGATGTAGACGCAAATGGTATTTTGAATGTAAGTGCGATTGAAAAATCTAGTGGTAAAACTGAAAATATTACAGTGACAAATGATAAGGGACGTTTGAGTGCTCAAGATATTGAAAAAATGGTAAGTGAAGCAGAACGTTTCAAAGATGATGATGAAAAGATACATAAACAGATTGAGGCGAAGAATAATCTTGACGGATTGTTGTATCAAACGAAAAAATCAATTAATGATGAAAATCTTAAATATAAAATAAGTGAATCAGACCGCTCTGACCTTGAAAATAAAGTAGAAGAACTTGAAACATGGATGGGTGAAAATCAAAATGCTGACGTAAGCGAATACGAATCAAAATATAATGATTTGTCATCAATGGCAGGTGAAATAATGCAAAAAGCAAATGCTTCTTCCGAAGAACCACCCAGTGAAAGTGTTCCGGAAGAACCCGTATTTGAACCTAAAATAGAAGAAGTCGATTAAAAAAGATATTAAATATTATAATATTTATAAAAGTAATGACAACTCAAAAACAAATTAATAATTTTTTTAAAACTACAAATAATGTTAAAAAAATTAATGTAAATATTGACACATATGTTTTATATTTTGATGGATGTTGTAAAAAAAATCCTGGACCAGGTGCATCCGGTAGTGTATTGTACAAGAACAATCATGAAATATGGTATGATTCTACATTTTCTGGTGAAAAAGTAACAAATAATATAGCGGAATATTATGGTTTAGTTAATGGTTTACAATATCTTGTAAATAATAACATTAATTATGTTACTATACGCGGTGATAGTCTTCTAATTATTAATCAAATGACTGGTAAATACAAGGTCAAATCTAATAATATTAAAGAATTATATAATACTGCAAAATCTTTAGAATCTAAATTAACCAATATTACATATGAACATGTCTATAGAGAACATAATCAACGGGCAGACGAATTAGCAAATGAAGGAATAAATAATAAAATTATTGTATCAAAAATTGCATTAAATTGATTCAACTTTGAAAAACAGACCTATTCAAAAGAAAATTAATAATGACAACAATCATGAATGAAAAAGAAGAGTTGTTTAACAAGGTAATGTATCTTATACATTCAAGGGTGGATGATAACTTTTGGAATAACATGAGTACTTTCAAGTCAAATACGCAAACAGGGGAAAAATATTACATAGATTTTATAAAACATGTTTTAGATGAAAATGGTTTTGGATACACATGTGCTGGTTCTCAACAACCTGTAGATTTACGAAATGTGTATGAAAAACAGAATCCAGATATTAAAATTAATGTTGAATTAAAAAAAACCAATAGTGACAAAATAAAGTTAAATAATACACTCCCATGTAATGATGTATACTATATTCTCTTTGCTGTTAAATATAAATATATAATTTTTAAAAATGGTGATGAATTCATAAAAGATTTTCATGAGGAGATTGATGCATTTAAAAAAATGTTTATGGATTTTAGAGCATATGCAAAAAATATTGATATGGGAAATATATCTGTATATCCAATAGCAAATTATGATTTAAAAATTACTGATTATATTAGCGATAAAACAAAGGCAGAGAAACTTGCTGCTAAGGAAGCAAAGAAGGCAGAGAAACTTGCTGCTAAGGAAGCAAAGAAGGCAGAGAAACTTGCTGCTAAGGAAGCAAAGAAGGCAGAGAAACTTGCTCAAAAATTGCAGAAAATTGATATAAAAGTATTTAAATACCTTCAACATAAACAACTAAAAGTAATACACTAATCACAATCACAAACATGTCCTACAACAAGAATACCCACGGTCCTCTTCCTGCTCTTTCCAAACTTGCTGGTGACTTAGCTAAAGAAGCAAAGCTTGCTGGTAAGGAACGAAGCATCAACAAGAGAAAAAACGTCATCATTGGCAAGAAAGTCGCTGCTGAAAAGAAGAAGCTTGCTACTCTTAAAGCAAAAGAGTTGAAGTTGGAAGCAAAGGAAGCTGCCAAGCAAGCCAAGATAGCCGAGAAGGAAGCTGCCAAGGAAGCAGCGAAGGCAGAGAAGCTTGCGGCGAAGGAAGCCGCCAAGGAAGCAGCAAAGGCAGAGAAGCTTGCTGCCAAGGAGGCAAAGAAGGCAGTGCGTCTTGCAGCCAGAGAACTAATCAAGCAAACGAAGAAGGCAGAGAAGCTTGCTGCCAAGGAGGCAAAGAAAGCAGAGAACATGAGCGCTTCTCGTGCTGTTCAAGAACTAGATATTTAAGATTTGTATTTAACTAATTTAATAGATTTGTAATTAACCTTTTCTAATTTTTTCTAGAAAATTGAAATAACTTACAAATAAAATATTATGACAAACAGTAATGAAGAAACAGATATTAATAAAACCTGCTATAAATCATATATATATTAAATACAATCATGGGCAATACAATTAATACAACACCAGTCACCTTAACAGGTGAAGAATATCGTCAGATGGAGGAGGATATTGAGATTGAACTATACCGCGGAATGTTCAATACATCAGAAGTTAAAACAACAGTTGTGGGAAATCTTGAAATTATTAAGAATAAAAAAAAACAAAAAACAAGATCTCTTATTTCTACTTCTCAAATTAACAAATCACAAAAATGCTATTTATATACTATTGATAAACAACATTTATATTCTAAATATCGTGTAAAAAAAATTATAAATAATATTGATATAAAAATAGATAATTGTGAAAAAATGAAACAAGCTCTCGAAGTATACAGTCAAGATACATGGAATACGCAATTTGGATTTCATGAAGATGGTAATACATTTTACAATGTTGAACAGTCTTATTTAAACTTTATACGCAAAACAAATGAAATGCAATTTGAACTTGATAAAGAAGAAGATGATAAATACAATTATATTAATAAAATAAAAAAGGGACTACTTATTAGCATTGAAAACGAAAAAAATATAAAAAAAAATGTTCATATAATTCTAAATATACATAATATTCCTGATGAATTATGTGATTATATTGCGTCATTTGTTTATATAACATCAATTGAACTAAAAGTGTGTTGTAAACTCCTTGATAATGATTATTATTCTTATTAATTAGTAATAATCATTTACATGTTTTTTACTTTTTGCAGAAAATTGAAATACTTTGAACGAAAACCTTCATCACAAACATAAGAACTAGAAGTAAATAAATACATTTATATCTATCAAAGCAACTATGGAGAAACATTTGAGAACACTTGCTAACTTTGCTGCTCAAGAAGCTGCAAAATTAGAAAAACAAAGAAAGAAAATAATGGATGCCAAATCAAAAATAAGGGAATACGATCCGACAGCTATTGTCAACGATGATTGTATGGTTGTTGTACACAGTGTAACAGGATATACTGGTGAAACTGTACAAATATTAAAAACGGTAAAAGAGTACATCAAAGATATGAAAAAAAAAGAAAAAGAAAATAATAAAATTGCAATGAAACAAGCTAAAATGCTTATGAGATTACTATAATATTTAATAATTAATGATTTAACATTTTTTAATTGTTTCGACGACGAACCGTTCTATTTTTAAATAATTTTCTATTACGTGTTTTTCCTCTTTTTAACTTAGGTGGTTTACATGAAAAACGGTATATAAATAATTTTTTTCTATTTAAAACTGCAGATTTACATATACCAATTGCCCTTGTTTCATCTGTATCATTATTTTTCTTTTTAACTTTCTTTATACATTTACATAACTTTTTTGCTAATATATCTTCTGCTTTTTGTATTAATATTCTTCTGCTACGAGGTTTTTGAATATTATAAAAATCCAAAATGTTTTTATAATCATCTATCGTTAAATCCATTAATTATTATAATATATATATAATATAATATAATAATATGTCAAAAAATGTGTCAAATAAAGTAGTTGTTTTTGATTTAGATGAAACTCTAGGTTATTTTCAACAACTTTCTGTAATTATCAACGCAATAGAAAAAGCGAATCAAAAATATCTTAAAACAGTAGAGTTTTTTAATATTATACATTTATTTGATAGGGTATTTAGACCACATATATTTACTATACTTAAATATTTATATAAAGAAAAATTAAAAAAAAATATAAAAAAAATACTGATTTTTACAAACAATCAAGGGGAAAAATCATGGGTAAATAATATAAAAAATTACATTCACAAGTCTATAGAAATGCCTATTTTTGATCAAGTTATATATGCATTTAAAATAAATGGACAATTTATTGAAAAAAATAGAACTTCTCATGAAAAAAAATACAGTGACCTTATTAAATGTTCTAAACTACCTAATGGAACAGAAGTATGTTTTATTGACGATGTAATACATAATGATATGTATGAAAATGATAATGTATTTTATATATCTGTAAAACCTTATATTTATCATTATAAATATGATGATATAATACAAAAAATACAAAATGATCGTTCATTATCAAAACTTATATCAAATGACAAAGTGAAATCAATAATTCAATTTATAAAAAAATATATTCCATATGAGGACTATGAAAAAGAATATAATATAAATGCTATAACATCAAAAAAAATAATGACATTTTTGACTGATTTTTTACATGAATAATTACAAATATAATGCTCTATATACAAAATATACAACTGGTGACCAAATTAAAGTAGCAATACCTATATTTGTAATATTAATTTTTTGTATATGATTTATTTTATCAATTTCTTCTTGTACAGATTTCAATAAATCATATACATATACACTATTTGTATTTGTATTATCGTCATATGTATATATTCTTCCTGATTCATCAACTTCATCATTATTTTCTTGAACATTTTCTTCATCATTTTCTTGATACATTTCTTCATTATTATCATGAATAACACTTTCGCTTATAGGTGTACCTCCTCTAACTTGATTATCAATATTATTCCATATGTTTATACAATTTTGTACCATAGCATCCTTTGACATACCACTTGTATTCAAACTCATTAATACACTTACCTTTTTTAATACCTTTTTCGACATTGATTTAAAATCTGGTAGTTCACTACCACCTATTATACATAAATATTTATCATTATCTATCTCACATGATAATATATTATGTTCTTCACTATTACAATATGAACATTTCATATCTTTTAATTAAAATAGTAATTATTATTTAAATAGATATTTTTAAATAATAATTAATGAACAACATTGTTATGTATAATAATGAAAATATATGTTTAACTTTTACATCTGTATTTTTAATATTACCAGGAATATATGGTCTTTATTTTAATGAAACAATATTTTCATCTTTAATTGTTATGTCATCTATTATTTCATATAATTTTTGGATAAATCCTAAATACGATATTTATAGAATTATAGATTTAGTCTACACAAGAACAAATACATTATTATTTTTAGTATATAATTTGTATCTTAATCACAAATATTACTATGTATTACTACATATTCATATAATAATACAGTTAATATGGACCATGGCCTATATATCATATTTAATAGCAACTACATGTTATGATAAAAAATATACATTTTGGTTCATTTTTCATATGTGTGCTCATTTTTTTGTAATATTAGGTAATTTTACTTTTGTAAATCTAGTTATATTTTACAATAATCATGAAAAAAACTTATTAACATATTAATTATTGTAAATATCTAACGAACGTGCGCTTGCGTCTTTTGCATCACAATATTTAGGCATCCAAAAATAGGGTATGACATGCTCGCAATTTTCAAAATACATATCAAATAAGTTTCTGTAATATATTTGTTCTTTTGTAGTCGGAGGATTATGTGTTCTATCACTTGTAGGCATTTTTTTTAATCCGTATGTTTTCATAAACTGTTCATCTGTTATGTTTTCTACCTTTTCTTGAATAATTTCATACCATGATTTAGATTGTTTACTTACGCCATCACTGAATGCTTCTTTTTGTCTGTATAATATTTCCTTTGGTATTAATAATCTTTTCTCAACTTTATCACCTTCGTGCATATCAAACTCATAATCAAATGCTTTTCTTAGTAAATATTTTTCACAGTTTTTGTCTATATTATGACATCGTAAATCCATATCGAGTGATAAATAATATTGTACTAGTTCTCTATCTAAGAATGGACATCTTGCCTCCAATCCATTTGAAGCAACTGTTTTATCACATCGTAATACATCATAACATGAAATGTCATTAATTAAACGCTTACATTCATTATCAAACTCTATAGATGATGGTGCTTTATGAAAATATAAATATCCTCCCATTAACTCATCTGCTCCATCTCCTCCAAATATTACTTTTGATTCACTATTTTCTTTAATATGCTTGGCTATTAAATAATTACCCACACTAGCTCTAACTGTGGTTGTATCATAACTTTCAATAGCATATATTACTTCAGGTATCGCATTAAAAAAATCATCTTCTGATACAATTATTTCATGATGATTTGAACCAATATAATCCGCAACCATTTTTGCATATTTCAAATCTTCACTATCAGGAAGTCCTATTGCATATGTTTCTAATTTTGTTTTTGAGTGATAATATAATTGCCTATTTACAAGTGCAGCAATCAATGAACTATCTAATCCACCAGATAACAATGCCGCTATTTTCCTTTCACATGAATATACTCTTTTATGTACCGCTTTACATAGAAACTTTCTTATATTTAACAATACTGTCTGTAATGGGTCATGCGGTTGTAATGTAGAAGTAAAAGGCATATACATATAATACTTATTTTCAATATTCATTTTCCATTCTCCATTTTTTATTATCATTTCTGAGTATGTACCTGGTGTAAATGATGTTATGTTATATATTTTTTTATTAAAATTAAATAAACTTTGAATATTTTTATTAAATGCGCTATATATTTTTGAAATAGATTTAATTTCCGATGCATATAAATAACATGACTGTGATGATATTTTACTATATTGTTTTAAACAATATAGTGGTCTTACACCATATAAATCACGTGCTATATATATTTTTTTTTTATTTTTATCTAACAATACAAAGGCATAAACACCATCTAACATTCTTAGTGTGTATTCAATACCATATTTCAAATATAAATGAATAATACATTCACAATCTGATTCTGTTTTTGGTACAATATTTAATAGTTTATGTATTTGTTTATAATTAAACACTTCACCATTACATATTAAAGTAATGTTATCTATTTGAATGGGTTGATTTGATATGTTATTTAATCCATTAATTGCTAATCTATGAAATCCTAACAATATATTTTTATCTATTTTTTTTAAAATTGAGTTTTCTGGTCCTCTTTTACTTCCCTTATTAAACTGTTTTTCAATAAATACAATGTTCTTTGTTATGTAATCAGGATTATTTATGAATGTAAATATACCACACATGTTAGAATATACATTTTTTATACTTTTATCTTTAATTATATTTGTCAATATTATTTTCTTGTTATGGTATATAAATGCACAGAAAAATTAATCCATCAGATAAATATACACAATCAATCAATCAATCTATACACGCAAGAAATATTCCATCACATCCTTTAGAAACACGTTATGGAATTAATTCCGTTTCTACTAGATATACAAAAGGACATATTTTAGATGATAATAAAACAAATGTTCCTACTGTTGATCTTGAACATGAAGATTACAATGTGTCCACTATGTTTTACGGTGGGGATAGAAAAGCTCCATGGACCACATACTCAAAAAATGTCGATCGTGAATCATCCTTGCGCAATCAATTTTTTGCTCTTCAAAGAGGTAACGCACATTTGTATGTACCATCATCAAATAGTGACTTGTATGTTTCACCATATAGTGTAAATAAAAATGCTGATACACATGCCTTATTATTTAATGAACCAGTATTCAATGAGTTTAATCCAAACATAGAGAATTATGGTAAAAGTATTTTTCATAATAATACACGTGTCGAACATAATGATTACGTATAATATTTTTTAATATAAATTATGATATATTAAAAAACATATATAATAATATAAATTGTATTTTTGTCATTTATATACATTTAGTAACAATATAATTAACCTGTAATATTTAATTGATTATTTTGTGTATTTTTTAATTCTTTTTGTATCCAACGTAAAGTTAATGCAAATGATGCACCTGAATGACCTTGATGTTGTAATAAATTACTTATTCTATTTATCATTGTCCCTGGTGCCCACATAAATCCATTTGGATCATTAAAATCTCTGATATAATCACATATATCAGTATATTGTTTCAATATATTGAATGCGTCGCGTGCTTGTTCTTCGTAATAATCTTGTGTCATGTTTATCTTTTAAAAACAGTGTTAAATATGTAAATAATATCAATTTTACATCATTACATTTCATATTTTGGTGAAATATTTTTTATATTATATATATATGCGTAATAAAACACATAGAAAAAAAAATAAAAATAATAGAACTAAAAAATTACAATGTAGTCCAGGTAATAAAAATAATTTTTCTTGTTATTCAAATGATACACTTATTAAAATGAAAAACAATTGGAATCGTAATAATAATACAAAAATAAAATCAAAAACACCTATTAACATATGGAATGCATTTAATAAAATATTTACGAATAAAACTTCATTAGAGTCGCAATGGATTGAATTAATGAATATTAATGAAAATGAAAAAAACAAAATTAAAGCAGATTCATTTGCACCTGAGCAGCCAAAAGAATGGAAAAATAATCCAAATACATGGTTAACTAATTACGATATTGATAAAGTTTTAAAGCAATATTCAAAGGCATATAAATGTTTTTCTTATATTGGACCATCACCTATTGATTATGATAGTAAAGATACATATGAGTCTTTTAAGCAAAAATGTGTATGTAATAGTTTATGTAATTTTAATATTAATAAATATTTGAAGCAAAACAAGAATTGTGTTGCAGTTGTATTTAATTTAGATAAGCATACTGAAGGTGGTTCTCATTGGGTTACATTGTTATTACATTTAAAAAATAGACAAATATATTATTTTGATAGTGTTGGTACAAAAATACCACCACAAATTGAAAAAATGAAAGATACTATAATTGAGCAATGTAAAAATAAAAATATACATTTAAAGTTTTTTCAATTATGGCCAAAGACATTTCATCAAGAATCAAATACTGAATGTGGAATGTATGTACTATATTTTATAATAAAAATGATAGAAGGAAAAAAATGGAATTATTTTATTAATAAAAAAATTACAGATAAAGAAATTATGAATTATCGAAATAAATATTTTAACATTAAATTGGGATAAATATATTTTATATAATATAATATATATTTATTATGATTTCTCAATTACATTCACTTGACGATCAATTTAAATCAGATAATAACAAAAAACTTTTATGGGATCTATTATGTGAAAAACCTATATTTATTAACAAGATAAATACTGATGTTATTAATACAAAAAATAGTTTTGAATATATTTTAAGTAATATAAATACAAGCAATTATACAAACTTGATAGATTTAAATAAAGTGTTTATTCTTGAAATACTTCATAAATGTAATAATGACGATTTTTTCAAGATAAATCAAGTAACAAATGAAGTTATTGTTAGTAATAGAGAAAAATTATTTGAAGAAAGATTAAAAAGGAGACAAGATGAGTTTTCACAACTTATTAATAAAAAAGTACCGAATGAAATTAATTTTCAAGACGATATAACTGAATTACCTATCAATAACTTAGATACATTAATTCAAAATACGATGGAAAAAAGAAAATATGATATACCACCACCAGTAGATGTAAATGAAAAGAAAGTTACATTTGACCTATTAAATAATGATGATGTTGATATTTCAAATGATACAAATTATATAATTGATACAAATGAAAAAAATGATTTTTTTGAAAATAAAATTGAAAAAATTGAAACTTTTGAAAATAAAATTGAAACTTTTGAAAATAAAATTGAAACTTTTGAAAATAAAATTGATGAAAATGATTTTTTTGAACAAAAAAATGAAAAAAATGAAAAAAAAAATGTTTTTGAAGAAAAAATGTTAGAAAAAATGGACGAAATTTTACAAAAATTACAAAAAATAATTGACACCAGAGTTATAAAAGACAAAGGAGAATGAACATTGAATAAGGTATAATATTATAATTCTATTGATTTATTTTATTTTCTATTTTCTCTCAAAACATGTATTTTTTTCAAAAACTTTTATAATTTATTTTTTTTTTTAATTTATAAATTTAAAATTTAAAATATAAAACTTATTTTTTTTGTAAAAAATGCAGTTTTTCGATTTAGACGATAAGCGTCTAATTTCCGATTTTTACTTTTCAATTTGTTACTGCAACAAAATTTTAAAAATGCAAAAAGTTCAGTTTAGGCATTTTTTTTGTTGTATTAATATACAACGAAAAAATGCCAAAAAATGCCGATTTTTTTTATTGTGAAAAATGCGCATTTAAATGCTCTAAATTAAGCAACTGGAATAAACACCTTGTCACACGCAAACACAAAATACAACCAAATACAACAAAAATACAACACGAAAAAATGCCGAATCAGTATGAGTGCGTATGTGGTAAGGTTTATAATCATAGAGCTTCACTTTTTAATCATAAAAAAAAATGCAATTTTGAAAAAAATGAACAAAAAAATGAAAAAAACGACGATTTTTTTGAAAAAAATGAAAAAAACGACGATTTTTTTGAAAAAAATGAAAAAAAAATGAAAAAAAATGAAAAAAATGAAAAAAAAATGAAAAAAAATGAAAAAAATGATTTTTTTGAAAAAAAAAATACAGAAAATGAAAAAAAAAGTGAAAAAAATGAAAAAAATGAAAAAAATGAAAAAAATGAAAAAAATGAAAAAAATGATTCAGAAGAATTAACTTATAAAGAAATGTTTTACAAATTAATGCAAAAAAAAGAAGAACAAGATAATGCAGTTCAAAAAATGCTTACTGAAATAATACCAAAAATAGGTAACACTACGACAAATACTACGAATATTAACACTGTAAACAATAGACAATATAATATAAATCTGTTTTTAAATGAACATTGTAAAAATGCAATGACTTTAAATGATTTTATTGGAACATTAAAAATAGAATCGAATGATGTTGAAAATATAGGAAAAAAAGGATTTATAGAAGGAATATCTCAACTAATAATTGATGGATTAGAAAATATAGATATAAGAGATAGACCAATACATTGTGCTGACGTAGATCAAAGTCTAATGTATGTACATGATGATCATATGTGGGTTGAAGATTCCGATCAGTCATTAATGAATAACGCAATAAATAAAGCAGGAAAAAAGAATTTACAAGCAATTAGCGAAATGGCACCAATTAATGAAGATGACGCTACGAAATATTGGGATATTTTAGGTGAGAGTACTGTATCAGAAAGTGATAAAGATAAAAAATATAGTGGTATAATAAAAAAAGTGGCACAACATACACAATTAACTCAAGATTGTATCGATAATTTTAAAATAAAATAATATAATTAATATTAATGACATTAATATTAGTTATATATATGTTGTGTATAGGAAAATCATTCAAATTAATATTAGTTCGACATGGTATAAGTAAATGGAATGCACAAAATGTTTATACCGGATGGTACAATATAGGTTTAACTGATACGGGTATTGAAAAAAGTAGTTATTTAGGATCATATTTGAATCAACTGGGTTATCATCCTGAAATTATATATACATCTAAACAAATAAGAGCAATACACACTAGTAAAGTAATAAGAGAAAAATTACCAAATAAACATATACCAATCATATCAAATTGGAGATTAAATGAAAGACATTATGGTATGTTAACAGGATTAGATAAAGATAAATATCCATTTGCTTCTAGATATTACGAAATACCACCAAAAATAAAACGTAATTATAATGATCCTATATTAAAAATGATACCGTCATATTCCGCAGATGAATATTTAAATAATATTAAATATGGTGAATCATTATATGATGTACATAAGCGTTTTATACCATATTTTTATAATACTATAATACCTTTTAATAAAGATATGTTAATTGTATCACATAAAAATACATTAAAAACATTAGTTAAACATATTGAACATATATCGGATGAAGATGATGATATAATTGATATAGATAATTCATCACCTATAATATATGATGTTTGTTATATTTCTGGAGAATTACAAATAAATAGAATCAAATAAACAATGTTAAATTATTTAAACTTATATTTCATATTTGTATTATTACTATTCATTAATATACATGTATTGTCTGAACATTTAAAATTATGCTTTGTTCTTAACAATCTACTGTAGCTATTATTAATATCACATATTTCTATATTTCCCCGTTTATTATTATGTATAACTCGTAAATTAATAGCACGTCTAGTAGTGTTTCTAACAATTGGGTCACTACTGTGATATACACTTGGATTCATTAAAAATATATCACCTATATTACATTTTAAATATTTAATAGTTGGATTTATATCATTTAGTGATTCATATGTATTAATTATTTTTGGATTAAAATTACCAGACCCATTCTTTTCTATAATAATTTCATTTTCTTTTATACTCATAGATCTTCCCGGTTCTACTATATCTGTTTCCATTATAAACATATTACCTCTTGGTTTTATTTTTTCATCTTCTTCGAGTAATATCCATATTTGAAAACCATTGTATTTGTAAAATGTATTCCATTCAATATCAGTATGAAAAAATGGAAAATAATTACCAGGAATGTTTAATACATCTACTATCATTAAATCATCAACATCAACTGGTTCTCCATCACAATGTATATAACTAGATACCACATTAAGTAATTTATTTATAGTATCTTCATCTGTATTTGTTACTTTTAATTTTGGAATTAAATTAGATATATGTTTTTTATCTATTAATGTATATTCATTTTTGGCATTTCTATTAATATTAATAGTATTATTGTATCTAGTAACATTACCTTTGAAGTATGGTTTAATTATTTCTTCGAAATTATTTATATAATAGCGTGCTTGAAATCTAAAATAAGGTGTTAAAATATTATTTAATACAAAATAATATATTGATTTATAATATTTATCATAAAAATAATAAGTCAAAACGATAATAATTATTGTTATAGCAATGTTAATCATATAATTATTGTTAATATATATATATTTATACCATAATAAACATATATATATATATATATATCTATTTCAAATTATAAAATATTTATTGAAAATAACCATAAGAAATATCAAATGATTCAATATTATATTCACCACTACCTGAATTATTTAATGTATTTATAATTGTATTTATCTCATTAGCAAAGACATTTTCAAGTATATTTACTGTGCTTTCTAAATTATTTGTAAAATTAGTATTATTATTATTTTCAGTTTCAGTATTTTGAGTTTCAGTATTTTCAGTTTCAGTATTTTGAGTTTCTGTATTTTGAGTTTCTGTATTTTGAGTTTCTGTATTTTGAGTTTCTGTTTCAGTATTTTCTGTTTCAGCATTTTCTGTTTCAGTATTTTCTGTTTCAGCATTTTCTGTTTCAGTATTTTCTGTTTCAGTATTTTCTGTTTCAGTATTTTCTGTTTCATTATTATATAAATTATAATTATCAACCTGAATATAATTTTGCGTATTAGTATTTAATCTAATATCATATCTACAAAGAGGACAACGTACATTAGATTGAAACCATGTTGATATACTTTCATTATCAAAACAGTGTCCACAATGTATTATTTGTCTTACTTGAGAATCATTAGTAAAACGTATTAATGATATAGGACATGTTTGATTTAAAGGTTGAGCAATATCTGAAAAAGTTATTAATCTTGTTGCACGATTTATTTGACTAACTGTGGGTCGAATTATAACAGGTGTTAGTTCTTCAGTATTTAAGTTTCTTTGAAATAATGATGGATTTATGTTAATATTTGTTGATAACCAATCATTAAAAATATTAGGCATTCGGGATATCCTATTATTTGTACTAGTAAATGTAGGTGTACTGATAAAACTAGGTGTTGTTCTACGTGTACTATTTCTATGTTGTGTGTAATATGGTGATGTATTCTCTTGATTAACACTTCTTACGTATTCTCTTCTTGTATTATTCATATTTCTGGTTTCATTACTTGTCTGTGTTATTAATCTTAGTAATGTACGTTCTTGAGTATTCATCAATGACATAAAACTCTGAATCATTTCATCTGTTCCACGCATACGTTCCATATAAAATTCTATTAATTCATTAGTATTTCTAAACGACATATAATATTACATTATAAAAAGTTTAAATAATTTACTATATAATTAAATATATGTTTCAAGAATATAATAATAAAGGATTAAGTGGATTAGCAAATCTAGGTAATACATGTTATTTGAACTCTTGTTTACAATGTTTATTTCACACATACGAATTAGATATTGAAATATTAAAAAAAAATGAAAATACAAATAATACTCTAATTAAAGAGTTTAATGACTTGAGAAAAATTATGTTCAATCAAAAATGTACTGTTGCACCTCATCGGTTTGTTTCATGCGTACAAAAAATATCTAAGAAAAAAAATACATTATTTCAAGATTGGAGTCAAAATGATTGTTCCGAATTTTTAATTTTTTTAATTGATGACTTTCATGATACAATAAAAAGGAAAGTAAATATGTCAATTAAAGGACAAAAAATGAATAATACAGATGAATTAGCTATAAAATGTTACAAGCATTTTATAAATACTTATAATAATAATTATTCAGAACTAATTGATTTATTTCACGGAATAATGGTAA
>Ga0099800_1125_pt1 | contig 21478 bp, 22 predicted proteins | sample Uncmet6_SortRC_1_FD_89868 | JGI IMG/M metagenome (GOLD analysis project Ga0099800, IMG submission 89868) | Marine eukaryotic communities from CALCOFI LINE 67, Pacific Ocean - CN11_C50_N6_SortRC_1 | ecosystem: Environmental > Aquatic > Marine > Oceanic | place: Pacific Ocean: Monterey Bay... | reverse complement strand
TTTAGTTATTGTGAGTTTAAGTAAAAGCCATATATTGATACACTTTGAAATGTATGTCATATGTCATTGATTAGAATTCAACATCATAATCTGTTTCACTATAAATACAGTAATTCCTGTAATATCAAAGCAAGTGAGAGCACAACGTTTTGTGCTTCATGCTTGATTTCATAAACAGTCAACGACTGTAACGAAACACAATTTACATGGATTCATCAGAATTCAACGACAAGTACATCTTATATGCACCAATCTATGTCTTTTTTGTTCTAATTTGTCTAAATACGGTTTAAGGGGTCAAAATGAACCATTTTTCTGTTTTTTTCTTAAAAAATGACAGAAAAACCACCTTAAAATGGTATTTTCTATAAAAAATCAACAAATAACACGTGTTTTTGAGTTGAAATCATGAAATTCGCATCTAATTTACTCACTCAAATGATTTTGAATACGGATGTTAGCACCTTATATTGGCCCGTGAAACATGAATTTCATCTTCAAGAGACGAAGCAATTGTATTCCGATATCTTCTTAAAGGAAGATTACACAACTGATTATCTCGAGATTCGCGATGATGCTCTAAAAGATCTGAAGCACTACATCGAATTTGTGTAAGAATTATTGAATTATTAAAAAACTGTGTGTTTAGACACACTTTTTTTAAAGGAAATTAAGATAATCGAGTGAATACAGCGCTTACGATGCCTCTTACGCAGGAGAATAACTAAAAAAAATCACCCTTGTGGCGAATAAACTTTCGTTTTCATGAGAACTTTCTCTGATCTAAATATCCCAAGATTCGGGAATATTATCGTTGACAATTTTCTCTTCTTCGAATGCAACATCGTCATCCTCATCCTCCACGGTGCACAACACCTTACAATCAGAAGCTTTAACGACATTTTTCTTTTTTTTTCTCTTGAGATTTCTTGCGTAAATAAATCAAATCATCCGCATTTCCAAAACCGATATCTGAATCATCACATCGAAATCCACAGAGAATCGTTTGAAACAACAGGCAGATACCGTAAATCTGGAATTTATCCAGATCTGAAATCGGCAATCCAAGATCAGAAATCGCTTTCAAACTAAATTCAATTGATTTCTTAATCACATTTACGTCTTTTGAGAACAGATCGAAATCCGCATTCAGAATCGATAGCAACTTGTTGGTTTCGAAATTACGATTGTATAGCTTGGAAATAATCAAAGACCTCTTTTGAGAAGATCTTGAAATATTAAGCTCGAATACTGCACGATCTATCATTTTATTGATGAATTCACGCTTCATTTCGTTGGACCTTCTATTTTTCCATGTAATTATGTTGGAAACTTTATTTTTCCCACAGTAATACTTGAGAGATGCATTATAAACATCTGAAATAGACATATTTTACTTTTCTCTCCTTATAAATGGACTTATGCTTTCAAGTCTACTTTGCTTTCATTTTTTACTTTTATATTGAAAATGAAAAATCAAAAATGGTACATCAAAGATCTTGAATATAGATTGGATTGAATTTGGATTGAATTTGGATTGAAATTGGATTGGAGGTAATATCTCAAGATGAATACGAAAAACATTATAAAATTCTATTCAAAAAGCAAAACTTTCACGGAGTTATCCAATTTCTATTTACAATCGTTTGAATTGGATGAAAATAGTTTCATATCAGGAGAACACGCATTCCATTATTTCAAATACAAGTTGATGAGTGTGCATTCTACTGATACACGCCGTCAAAATGAATTGGAAATGTACTCTCGTAAATTCGTAGGGTTAGATCCATACTTCAAATCTCCTCTGGATGCAAAAAAAGCTGGAGGTAAGAATGGAAAAGCATTGAATGATATTGAAATAATTGAATGGAATACAGTCAGTTCTAATGTCCAACATAAAATTTGCAAAGCGAGAGTTGCATCATCCAAGGATTTGTCTTCAATCTTAACACACACAAGCAATCAATACTTATTACATCAAGAAAATCGTGGAAAATCACCGATTTGGGGTGGAAGAATCGACAAAATTACGGGTGAACTGATTGGCAAAAATAAATTGGGTAAGATTTGGATGAAAGTCCGAGATGAGCTGTGATTTTACACTCATATGTAATTAAGTTCATTTTTACAGTCCCTTTTGTCTTTTTGCTTTTTTTGTTCTCTCTCATTTTCAGAAAGTGATAGGAATATACACGGAATTTCTCGCCTTAACATCATTCGGTGTGTTGTCTACGTTTATTTGCCGTCCATGAAAATTACTACAATGTTCATTGATTTCGTGAGGACAATCAAATATATTTACATTTCCGACAAGCTTAATTTCTTCCTTTTTAATCCCTTTACGATCATTGACTGTAATTATATCTTCGTTAAGAGATACAAATACATCATGCTCGTAAATAACACTCGCAAAAGCGATTCGCAACCAGGTCTGATCAGATCCACGTCGGACCATACCTTCCTTAGAAATCTTAGGGTCAATATATTCTCTAAAGTGCGGAATTGCATAATTTTTTTGTTGAAGTTGTTCCAGATCTAAACTAACACCGGCTCCCATCAAACCATGATGACATCCTTGATCCAATATAGAATGAAGCGTTTTACCAGATTTGATGAAATTTTGAACCATCCGATATTCTCTTTCTGAAGCGCGAGAATCCGCATCTCTTGTGAGGTAATACTTGATATTATCTTCGAATATGGGCTGAAAACGGTGATACATCATCTCGTTCGATTCAGTTTTCGTTGATTTTTGCTCAACAAAAACAAGTTCGCAATTGAGTCCTTGTAAGATCGAACAAACCTTGTGATCTTTGAGTTTAGAACATACATAAACCCGTATGTCCCAATCGATGAAATAGATCTTGTAAGATACAACTGATTCAATAATTCCGTGCAAGTATTTGTTCAATGAACCATATAAACAGAAACTTACTAGCTTTTTATCCATTTTAAATATATATATTAAACATATAAAAGTATCTCGACATGTAGTTTTTAAATATGATGAAAATGGTCAGTATTGCCAAGTAAGAGGTCTTCGACGCTGTTGTTCCAGTGTATGTTCGGGGGTTTCTTACAAGAATCGTGACCAAGTGGGAGCACTTAACATTATGCGATGTTTTCAAGCAGGGGCACATCGTCCAAACAGTCTGTCTCGCAATCTCTGTTCGAGCACAAAACCTTCACACTTCGTTTTGGGTCGTCAGGGCAAGGTCCAGATGACGGTGGTTGCAAAGCCACTATAAATATATATATATATATATATATTTATAAATTTATAAATAAATTGATGCTTTTTTATACAGTCTCAAAAAACTCCCTGTGTCTCAAGTCAAAGACATAGTCTCTATAGACACACTAAATACACAAAAAGGAGTCCCAACCGAGAATATCGTTACACGTCTATATCAGAGCCCTATTGTAACAAATTCACAATTCCAGAAAGACGACGAAAATGTAAAGGCAATCATAGTAAAGCCTAAGAATATCGAATCTAATTTTGAGAACTTCGTGAAAATAAACTTTCATAATCTAGGCTACATAAAAACTACACTAAAGCTCGAAAATGTTTACGACATATTTGACAACACGAAGATCCAACAATTGAAACGATCTTTCGATACGGATATTGATATGAAATTAGCAGAAAGATTTAAGGAATTTAATGAAAACATTCCATATAAACATATTGCAATCGATGAGGAAGAATTGCAAAATACTCTAAAAAACTTGAATTCGATTCGTTTTAAAGAACCCAAAGTTTCAACATTCAAAACCAACATAGAAACAGAAACAAATGCAACACTTGAGACAGGGGATACAATCAGATTCACACTAGTCGAATTGAACTATGGGTTTGGTGATTTCTTGCAGCGATACGACCGAATTTTGCAGAAGTTTCTTCAGTATTCTTCGTCTAATTTTGAATTGGTAAAAACGTGCAACTCTTATTCTAACATGGTTCACGGATCTTCCGTTTTGAATCTGAAGAATTTCCCAGCTTTTGATCACATACCCTATATTGAAACCAACAAAAAAACACGAATCTCATTGTCAAACCTCATGGAACTTCTCGTCTATGATAGAGACTTTTTCATCAATTGGAATAAGAATTATATTCTTGAGATCGACTTGTCGTCCACACCAGGATTAGGGAGATCTAAAAACCCCAATTATAACTATCTGACTAATGAGTTTAAGAACACAATTTTGCGTAAACCATCGAAACCTGATTATAAGGTTCCAGAATATTTGAAAAATATTGAAACCAAAGAAAACAGAGTAATATTTCATTTCCGTAGAAACGACTACGTTGATATGATCTTATCTAATTCGCGTTCCGCTAGAACAATAAATACGCTTCCTCATCTTTTCACAAATTTCGTTAAGAAAGTGAGAGACTACGAATGTAAAGAATACGATGTTGTAATCATTTCCGATCATTACGACAAACCTATGCGTGATGATCAATCGAAGTACAGACGCATATTATTCGATTACAATTATGTCAATATTGGCGACGTGATGGATACTGGTGAAGGAATTTCAATAAAGATTGTAGATAAAATCATAGGGAAATCGGAACAAGAAGAAATGAAATTTATTGAAGAAATATTGAAATGTAAGTATTTGATAGGAAATATGTCCTGTTTGCCAAATCTATTAGCTGAAACTTTGGAATCCAAAATCAAAAATATATCGCGGGATATTGTTGCAAACGTTAGGAATACAAACGATCTTGATAAATTACTAGAAAATCTTCACAAAAATGAAAAATGATATCAAAACTGGCTTATAATTAGAATTATAATGAAAGCGACAGATTCTAGTGTAGTATTATGGCTGAAAAATATTCATTTAGCAACCCACCCCGACTTTTCACTAAAGCTCTTGGTAAATATCTAGGATCATATGAATCACTTCGGAAAGAAGCCTCAAAGCAAAAGATAAATGGCCATTCTGGAATGAACTATAGTCAGCTACTTAAGGCTCTTTTGAGTGTATTCATTGAACAGCAAATTGAACAAGACAATATTCAAATTGAACAAGACAATATTCGCAATAATATTTTCAAAAAACTAGTCGAAGGAGAAAAAAGCCATGTATCGTTTATTATTACAGAGATTATGGGGTTTGTTCCGTCAGTTTCTGATTTCCGTGCTTTGGCAACCACGTCTCGCGGTGCGTTTCAGTTAGCATATAGTCGTTTTAATATTAAAGATAAAGAATATCTCAAACATCTGCGATTGACAGAAAAAGCATATCTTAGATATCGGGTTATATCTGCAACTTTTGAAATTGATATTGATCTCCGTGGCGGTAGAAAGAAAGCAATGATGTACTATCATAAACCGACTACAATTATTGATCAAATACAACATGATTATGAAAGTGATGAAATTGATGATGATTATTATGGTTATTATGATCATACAAACCCATACAATGAAAAACGTAATGTTATAAGAAATGCAAAATATGGAGATATTTTGTGGTATATGGATAGACTTGAATTTGTTATTCCCAATGTTTGGAAAGGCAATGTATGCGGTAAAACAACAACATCTGAAATGCCAGAAGAAATCTACAATCTTATAAAGAAACAAGGAATTTGTTATAAAGATGCTTATAATGAATTTAAAGAAAGACTTGATGAATGGGGATGGAATCAAAATAATGAAGAGGATCTAGACTTTTTCCCGAGGTATTTACTCGAGTAACATAACCTGGGTCTCTAAGTTTTTTATCACAAAAATGAAAAATGATATCGAAACTGGCTTATAATTATAATTATAAGGAAAGAGACAGATTCTAGTGCAGTATTATGGCTGAAAAATATTCATTTAGCAACCCACCCCCACTTTTCTTTAAAGCTCTTGGTAAAAATTCAGTATCATGTGAACGACTTCGGAAAGAAGCCTCAAAGCAAAAGATAAAAGGGCGTTCTAAAATGAAACGTTGTGAGCTACTTAAGGCTCTTTTGAGTGTATTCATTGAACAGCAAATTGAACAAGACAATATTCGCATTAATATTTTCAAAAACCTAGTCGAAGGAGAAAAAAGCCACATATCGTATATTATTAAGATTATGGAGTTTGTTCCGTCAGTGTCTGGTTTCCGTGCTTTGGCAACCACGTCTCGTGGTGCGTTTCAGTTAGCATATAGTCGTTATAATATTAAAGAATATGTTAAATCTCTTCGATTGACCGAAGAAACTATTCGCGATAATATTTTCAAAAAACTAGTCAAAGGAGAAAAAAGCCATGTATCGTTTATTATTACAGAGATTATGGAGTTTGTTCCGTCAGTGTCTGGTTTCCGTGCTTTGGCGACCACGTCTCGCGGTGCGTTTCAGTTAGCATACAATCGTTTTAATATTAAAGATAAAGAATATCTTAAACATCTGCGATTGACTGAAGAAGTATATCTTATGTATCGGCAAATTTCGGAAGTTTTTATTAGTGATATTGATCGCCGTGGCGGTAGGAAGAAGGCAATGATGTACTATCATGACCCGACTAAAATTATTGATCAAATACAAGATGATTATTGGTTGGGTGATGAAAGTAATCCTCATTATGTAATAAGAAATGCAAAATATGGAGATATTTTGTGGTATCGTAGTAAACTTGAAGTTGTTATTCCCCATGTTTACAACAGAGAAGTATTTGGTAAAACAACAACATCTGAAATGCCAGAAGAAATCTACAATCTTATAAAGAAACAAGGAATTTGTTATAAAGATGCTTATAATGAATTTAAAGAAAGACTCGATGAATGGGGATGGAATCAAAATAATGAAGAGGGTCTAGACTTTTTCCCGAGGTATTTACTCGAGTAACATAACCTGGGTCTCTAAGTTTTTTTAGTTTACAGAGAAAAAATGGTTGAATTTGACCCCTTGAAATCATAATAGATACACACACAGATCGCACACATCTTGAATAATGATGGATAAGCTTGAGATGAAACAGAACAACGGTATTGGAATGCCGATGTTTGGTGCTCTCAAGTATGGTGTTCGCCAAAACGCATCGGCTGAAGCCGATAATGTCCGATCGGACTACCGTGAGATCTACAAGAAAGCTTTCAAGGAAGACCCCCGTGAGTTGAAGAAACGGTTGAGGTCACTTGAGTCTTGAGAAGTTCTAACGAATTTCGGGGGGTGAAAGCCCCTTTTTTTAGATTTGAATTACATCTAGATTCATATGGTGTTACGGGGTTACCATAAGAGATTTGTTGTGGATCGACAAAAAAAACTTCACTCATCAGTGGAGAAAATACGTCTTTTTTTTGTCTTTTGGTTCCTACCATAAGACATTGCGAAAATCAAAGTTCGCAGCACTGCTTTCATTATGAGGATAGTTTCCGATTTCGATGATAGGTTCATTCATTAGCTGTTTGATATCATTGGAAAGGAGACTTCCACACTTTTTCTCGAGATTGTTAAACTCGGCTTCATTCGAAGGCGTCCACACGTCAGAAGAGCTCATATTGTTTTTGCTTTACTGTAAATTATGCAGTGTGTGTGTGTTTGTAATGCTGTATAATACTTTCAAGGGGTCAGAACGAACCATTTTTTCGATTTTGGGTGAATTTTCTTATGTTTGGACAAAAAAAGTAAAAAACCTTTTTATTCCTTTTTGTGGTCCGAAGACTCGTCTTTTGGTTTTTATTTGGTTTTTATTTTTTGAACCTCCTTGTTGAGGTTAAAGTCAATCTTGCTTCCATCTGTTAGACATTCCTGGTACAGACATGTCGGCCAAAGTAATTACTAGCCATCTTTACAGGAGTGTGACGGGATTCCGGGGAATCACCACGAATCATGTCTTCCACACCACGAAAAGTATAGCTGTTGGAATTTAGTCCATTAAACCGAATCCACGGCTCAAGAATAACCTCAACATTATCTCCGGCACAGTCAATCTCAATCGGCAAACTGCCGATGTCATCAATCATCTGATACTTAAAAGACTGCCAAGAATTTGGAAGCTTGAAAATCTTAAAATCAGCAGTTCCATCCTTATTGTTCTTAACGTGTGTGTAGTACTTGACGACAGACATCTTTAAAAGTTGATTGATTGTTGAACTTGTTTGACTTTTTGTTTTTAATTGAAATATATTATAATTTTCAGGGTCGTTTTTCAAACATTTTTTATTTTTTTGGGTGAATTTTCTTATGTTTACAAGAAAAACATAGAAGTATATACCAAGACTTATAAAAAAACTTCACCCATCAGTGAAGAAAATGCGTTTTTTTTACGGACTTATCCGAATTTAGATGAGTCTAAATCCCCAATCCGTTCAGAAATTGTTCCAAACAGTTTCCAACATAGTAGGCGAAATACTTAGCATCATATTCAGCAGCTTTATAACAAATACGTGTCAAGATGACTACTCTAAGTTTCTCTTCCATAATAGATATAACCGCCTATGTATTGAACTTTCGTTTCACTCAACAAGGGGTCAGAATGAACCATTTTTCCGGTTTTGGGAGTTTTCTCTTAGCTTTCCTCATCGGTTGATGAATCTTCAGATCCAATTTCAATAAGCATTGAATTTTGAAAGTTAACGAAATCGTAAACATCTGTCTCGACATATGATCCGTTTCTGAAAATAACAATGTACATGTTACCATACACAAATTCTGGATAAAAGTTGTTCATATTAGCTGTCGAACATTTAGAATCGGTTTGGGAATAAATTTCATATACAACTCCTTTAACGATATGCTTATTAACGAATACGACATCTTCATCCAGCTGTTCCTTTATTTGCTGATGAATGTTATTATTATTCAAGCTTATTTCTGGAAAATGCAAGGTTCCACATGTCTTCACACAAGCAATCTTCATCTTCATGTTCGATTCTCTATGACTAGTATAGTATGCTATTTTTATATATTTATATAACATATAGACAATGAGTGATACAGGTGAAAAAATAAGAACTACGATGTTGTTATTTTTCTTATGGTGTGTTCTATATCTCATTTTTTTAATGATGATTATTGGTAATTGTGGTTCCGATTGTAATAAAACAAGACTATATATATATCGTTTAATATTAGGTTTAATTGTATTAATTATTATTCCATATTATATACTTGTAAATATATGGGGGTTGACGAAAGTTTTTGTTGTGTTTATGGTTTTTCTTACTTTTGGCTTCGTAGAGAAAGCTTATGTAGCTTATGTAAATAGACGTTGAATCGGTTTGGTTTGGTTAGGTTGGATTTGGTTTGGGTTTCGTCTATTCTACTTCAACTTAATAGATATACCCATGGATAATATTTCTTGAGTTAGGAGTTTCAGTGAAAATGGTATGGAAATCTTCTTTATCTTTGAATCTTGGGATTCTGTAAACGAATTTACAATGTTTTTCTTGTCATTTTTAACACAAATGAACCCATCTTCGTTGACATGAACATCAAATTTATCAGATAGTTCATTGAATTTCTCCTTTTGAAAACTTGCAACACCATGAGAAATCATTACATCACGCTCCATTTCTCCAGTTCGTAGTCCACCGGCTTTACTTCGACCGTCAAGCGGCTGGCGTGTAAGCTGCGTCACTGGACCTACAGAACGAGCATGGACCTTGTCTTCCACACAATGTTTTAAGCGCATGTAGAAGCAGGAACCAATGAAACATCTTGATTTTCGACCTTCTTCACCCGAATAGATAATGGATTCCCCAAATTTGTCCATACCTTTTTCATCAAGTCTATTGATCACATCATTCACATCAATATTTGCGAAAGGAGTGCCATCGCCAAATCTCATTTGATCGAGACATTCATGACCAATCAGTGTTTCGAGTAATTGTGCGAAAGTCATACGAGACGGAAGCGCATGCGGATTTATGATAATATCCGGTTTTATACCTTCTTGAGTGTACGGCATGTCACTTTCAGGGAAAATACAACCAATAGTGCCTTTCTGTGCGGAATTCGACGCAAATTTATCGCCTATAATAGGGACTCGATCGCTACGAATTTTGACTTTCGCAAATTTGAAACCATCCGCATTTTCACCAATAAGCACATCATCAACAAAACCAGATTCATTGTCCTTGATATAGGAAGACTTATCAACATAATCCTTATCAAATAACTGGACCGTCTTTACTTTCTTCAGATTTTGAACGGGAGCAACTTTACCGAAAATAGCATCTCCGGAATTAACGAATTTACCCTTGATAGGAATACCGTTCTCACCCAAAGCATCATAAGAGCAGTATCGCAAATTCAAGGTATTGTTTTGTAAAGGTTTGCAAAACTTTTCACTATTTCCAGTAGTTTGATTCGATTTTTCCTCTACATAGTAAGTTCTGTAGAAACTACTCTGAAATAGTCCACGCTCGATTGAGCTTTTGTTGAAGATAAGTGAATCTTCCTGATTGAATCCTTTATCAGCACAAATTGCAATAATGACATTGCTTCCATTAGGATTATCGTGAGTTTTCGTGTAGAGACTCATATCAGTTCTTATTAGATTCTTCTGAGGATACCACAATACATTTGACACATTATCGAAACGTTTATTGAAGTTCGTGTTATACACACAAAGCCCTTGTTTTGACATAGCAGCAGCATAGGTTACTCTAGGAGCTGGATTTCGATTAGAGAAGACAAGGTTACCCGTGACTACTCCCAAGGTAAACCAGTTGTTGATTTCAACATGCGTATAATTCTCTAAATCACATTCAAATTTTGTGGAAATCATGCAATTCTTGATTTCATTTACGTCAATATATTCAATCAATTCAGTTTTCAATGCAATATCTGCGTAATTTTTGCAGTCTTTCAATTTCTTGAGGTTTTCGCTTAGATTTGCTGTTCTTACTAGAGGTCGAGTCAAACGACCACGCGATGTATAAATATTGAGAGTCTTGAATACGAAATCGACGTGAAGAGATGTGTGAACATGAATCAATCCTTTCAATCGTTTCTCCTTGAGAAAGTTAGACAGACCAACAAGATCACATATATTTCTAACATATTGACCATTGAGGAATACAATAGAATCACAATCTGTGGTATTATCCTCGAGAGTTCGTTCTTCAAAATCTGAAATAGATTTCAAGACAATATCATCAGATGTTTTCTCAGTAATTATAGAACTAAATGCCAAATTTTTCACGATTCCGGTTGAAGCACCTTCGGGTGTTTCTAGTGGACAAATATAACCGTAATTCGTTAGGTGTAATTTGCGTGGCTTGGTCATTTTCGTTGTTTTATCTATTGGAGTTTGAATTCGACGAAGGTGGGAAATAGTGCCTAGATAACTGAGTCTTTGTAAAACCTGTGCAACACCAACTTTCACAGTGCTATTTTTAGTACCCCAATTTCCCGTTGCAAGTGAATATCGTAAACTATTCTCGATTATCGAGCTCTTGAAAAATTTGTAGACATTTTTCTTGTTAATGATATTGTGAAAGTTTGATGTTAACTTCCAACTTCCGGAGTTCGTCTCACGGTTTATGTTTACGTTCGAATCCTTAATCATTCTAGTGAAAGATTGACGAAACAGATTAGCTAACATTATTCCGGGTGAATCAATAGATTTATTCGAAAAGGCATCTCTATCGTCTTCTTCGATCAAACCATTAGAAAACAGAGCTAATTTCCTAAGCATTACTCCGATAATTTTAAGTTTGCCAATTACGTCCGATTGATGAGGAAGACAATCTACACTCAATGAGTATTCCACACATTTTACTTTTTGATCGTAATTGGTTTCACTGTTTCTTTTGAATGGAATATTTACAAATTTGGTCATGAATTCAATTGCAGTTACATGATTGTATTCACTGTAATTTGTGATTGAAGATTCCATAAACTTGGAATACATGAATCCAAGTTGACTATTAGGATCAACTCCATTCAAAACATAATCCATTACCTCCTTATCATTTGAAATTCCAAGAGACTTGAGAAGGATTACGAGTGGTATTTCTTTCTTCAATCCTGAATAATTGACATGAATGTCATGGCCGAATATATCGGTCTTTTTACAACGTTTTAAGACGAATGATTTTGATGGCAGTAGCTTGTTGTTGTTTGAACTTTTGATTTCCACACATTTATCGTAATTCGATGTGCTCAAATTAAAGGCGAATGGACAGTTTTCTTTTTGTCTTTCTTGAGAAATGATAACCTTTTCAGAACCGTTTATTATGAAATACCCACCTTCTTCTGAATTAGTTTTGTTACAATATTTAGAACCAACCATAATCGGTAATTTACCGATAAGTATGTGCTTCAAAGTTGTATTCTCAGTTTCCGCATCAATCAAATCTTTCTCTAAATATTGAGTCGTTTTGATATGAATATCAACATGAAGATCGGAAGAGTAATTGTGATTGTTCAATTTTGCTGTTTCAGGCAACAGCACTCTTAAAACTCCATTGGAATTGTAATAAGCTGGTGAATGGAAAGTCACGTTCGAAAATGATATTTCGATCAAGTTCTCGTATTTTTGCGCATCTTCGTTAAAGTTGCCATACAATTTGATAGGACCATAATTTTCTACAACATTTGGTATTAACTCTGAAATAAAGTGATTGAAGCTAGAAATCTGATGAGAATACAGGAAAGATTTATCACTTGCAATCAAATGATCCGTAATTATTTTTGAAATATCCTTATAATTCTCCATAACTTCAATTCATATGTTATCTCTATATCTAACTATCGCAAATCATTTTTCATTTTTTTTATGCGAATTGCTGATTAGTCGTGGTTCTATGGAAGACGCTTGCGAATCTAATCATTCTGAATTGTTCAAAGAAATGACGGATTTCCTCAACTATTTCTGAAAAATGGTTTGAAATGTATTATATATTGTATAAAGTATGGTGCAACAAAACACAGGAACAAATAGAAATACAATCGATAAATTTTACACACATCCTAAGGTAGCAAATGAATGTATAGAAAGTTTCAATGCATATGTTGAGGTTGACCAAAAGAACGATATCATTATTGAACCATCTGCGGGTAATGGGTCTTTCATCGAACCTCTAGAAAAACTCTGTGATAATACAAGGTTTTATGATATCTTACCTGAAAACGAAAAAATTACTCAAAAAGATTATCTAACATATTCTCACAACTCCAATAGCAAAACACATGTAATAGGTAATCCACCCTTTGGAAGACAATCAAAACTTGCTATACAATTCATTAAAAAATCAGCTGAGTTCGCAAATACGATTTCGTTCATTTTACCGAAAAGTTTCAAAAAAGAGAGTCTAAAAAGACATTTCCCCACAAAATTTCATTTAATCTTCGAAAAAAATTTATCAATTGATTCGTTCCTACTAAATGGAACACCTTACAATGTCTCGTGTGTATTCCAAATTTGGAAACTAAAATCGGTGAACCGTCCAATCCCATTGAAATATGAACCTAACAAATTTAAATTTGTTAAGAAAACTGAAGATTATGACATTTCATTTCGTAGGGTCGGCATAAATGCAGGTAAAATATTCAAAAACAGTTCATCTGAAAGAAGTGTTCAAAGTCATTATTTCATAAAGTTTGATAACTTTAACGAAGATTTGTTCTCGAAACTGAATACGTGTGTATTTGAAGAGGCTGATTGGATTTGCGGTCCTAAATCAGTTTCAAAACAAGAATTGATAAAGACATACAATACTATTTTGGAATAGTTGAATGTCGATTCCTGAAAGTTCTCTTAGTTGAATGAAATCTTGATTGTATCATCACATTCCTTACAACATTCGTGTGACCTGTAAACGTCATACTATTATAAACAATATGATCATTGCAAATTTGTAAAAACTTGGGTATAGAACACTGAACCCGTCTTTGCTTATGACTGTCTACTTTAGGACTAATGTTGATACGCATATTATGTTTTACCTGCAACTCATTTTTTTTTGACTTATATGTGTTTTTGATTGTATCGTCAACTGGCCCGCTCTCAATATGTTTAATGAAATTGCAATATTCTTCAAGTTCCTCATAAGTAATAGAACCAAAAAAGTGTCTGTGCAATTCTAGATCATAGTTTATCTCATGAATGTTACTAATATTTTTGAAATCATTCTCTTGATGAAGAGATACTACAATCATGGTATTGATTTCATTGAAATCATATTTGTAAAATCTCAAAATATCACCACAGTCTATGTTTTTCGAAACAGTTGTTTTTATAGAAATATTCTCTTGGTTATTGTATTTATTTTCTTCTTTAGTAATGTCATGAGTTCCTGTCTGATTTGGAGTGGAACTCACGTTAAAGACTCTTCCCCTAATTTCATTTTCAACAATATAGCCATGTTTCTGTGATTGTGATAAGGTGTGATAACACATGGCTTCAATATTTTTAGCATTGATTATAGATTGTAATGCAAATATTTCATCCTCATATCGAGATTTCAAATTGCGAACGCTTGCTATGTCACATTCTGATTCTTCTTGTTCTTCCAAGCGATCTTTAATAGTGACCTCTTCGAATGATTCGACAAGACTTTGAACGGGATCAGATTGATGAATTGTATTTAGTGAGTTAGGACTTTGGTTTATTCCGAATTGATAAGTATCTTCTGAATCAGTCATTTTAATTGAATCGACTTAGAATCGGAATCATTCAAACGATCAATCATTTTCTATTTTTTTTTCAAATAATTAATGAAAAAACTTTCGGCTTTTGTTTCTCATCGAAAGTTACGTATGTGTGAACAAATATAAAATAGAAACATCAGTGTAAAAATAGTCTTAATCGTCTTGATAATCGTCTTGATAATCGTCTTGATAGTATTGTAGTTTATGAGATTCTTTTTCAAGTATCCGTGCTTCGTGGTCTCAATGTATCCACGTTTTCTATAATACTGACGGACTCCAATTCCAGAAATTACAGAAATACTTGTGAGTCCACTATGAACACTTATTTTTTCTGCCTCTGCTAGAAGTTTCGTTCCAAATCCTAAATGTTGAGAATTCGATTTTTTGTTGCCTACTTTAGAAACGTTACCGTATACATGTAGCTCTCGAATCAATGCTGAATCCTTGAGTTCATCAAAGACTTCATCATCGTTTTCTTCAATGTCCTGTAATCTCAAACGAAGAAATCCATAAATTGTAGATTCATCTTGAGATTCAAAAGAGAGGAAAACTTCTTGACCTCCACTTGCTTTGTAATCTCGACGAACAAGCTTGTAGTTAGGGTCGACTTTGTTTCCCTTGACTTCACGACATCTAATACATTGACAGTTCGCAATTTTGGCGAGGTCTTGACGCATGTTTGGATTAGAACACGCTCCCAAAATCTCGCTTTCGGGGATATCTCTAATCACACGATTCAGACGAATCCATGGATGCATCTTTCGTTTTACGTATAAAAGCACGTCTTTAAGTAAATCATCTGAATATGGTTTGTATACTCCTTCATTAAACATTTTCTCGTAGACTGACCATTGTACGACGCTAACTGGATACAATTTTAGCTGATCCGCTTGCAGATCCTCGTCGTACAGAATTTCATCCAACATATTCTTATCAAGTTCAGGATTTGATCCATGTAAATTAGGCATTACATGTAAATCTAATTTGTATCCATTCTTTTTAAGAAGACGGATAGCATTTTTTGTATCTTCTACCTTATGACCTCGATTAGATAATTTCAAAATATTGTTGTCCGTGTGTTGAGCACCCATTTGGAGTCTTGTACAACCATACATACGGAATCTTTTGATTTCTTCGATGTTTACTGTGTCCGGACGTGTCTCTAGAGTCAATCCAATAATTCGGATTTTAGCCGTTTCATTGAGTAGCATTTCCTCTTCAAGAGAAAATCGTGTCTCTCTTTTGGAATGAAATGTGTTCGATGCATAGTAAATATTTCGAATGAATTCTTTCTGATATGGCAATGGATACTCACTCCATGTCCCACCGAGTACAAGGACCTCAAGCTTGTCAAGTTCGTGGCCCATCTTTTGATATTGCGTTAGACGCATGTTGATTTGAGCAACAACGTCATAGCTTACAGAATTTGCTCTAGCTACTCCCGGCTCAGATGAAAGATAAGAGCGCGGTTGAGCGATCCATTTGTTTTCTTCACGGGCGGGCTCAGACGGACAAAAGTAGCAATTGTGTTTACAACTGAATTTTTGGCTCATTACTTTGCCTTTCTCATCATCGAAATATTTTGGAAAAGCATCCGTAAATACGGTGCAAACAAGAACACCGCTTTGAGATCTCATAGCTCTTTTCATGATAATTCCATAAATTTCTGGTTCATCAAGTTTTAGTTTATGATAGGCTGCTACCAAATCGGTCTTTCTTACGGTGATCTTATGAATCTTTGAAAATGCATGAATCTTTTGTTGAAATTTTGGCCATTTTCGTTGGTGTAAATTTTCAAGCAAGAACTTATCGATAATTTGACGATTCTCAGGAAGATCATACGCCGTTCTATGTAACTTTTCATTACAAATTTGTTCGATGTCCACTTGATTAGAATTGGAGTAACAGTCCATATTTATAGAATTACAGAAACTATAGAAACTTATATAGGAGATCTAATTTCTAGGAGTATTTACAGTCATTTTTCATTTTAATATATACATTTATACTAGAAGGCTTTGTCAAATATTAGAAAGCCAGCAATTACAGGGAGCATTACTGTATATATTACTGTAGATATACTCCAGAATTATATTGAGATTATTGAGATTATATGAAACACTTGTACTGACTTGCAATGTCTATCAAAAAGTCAAAAATGCTAAAAGAAATGACCTTGAAACTATAAAAGGTATGACTTTGCTATGTGGGAAGTGTTTGTGTGATATAGAAAGACAGAGTATATTCTTCTTTAAGGACAATGGATACTGTAAAGAGTGCTGGGTACTGATGGTACGGAAGGCTAAAGAAAGAGTCAAGGAAAATTGTATCAAAAGAGAGAATAAACCCTTAAGTGATTCGGGGATTGTGTTTTAGTGCATAAAAAGAAAATATTTACACATTATTACTCAACATTATTACTCAACATTATTACTCAAATGAGTACTCAAGCAAACATGATATATGTACCAGAATTGGTAGTGATTTACGAGATTATTCCGTTTATAAGGTTGGCACTAGAAAATGAAAGTATTCGTGTCGCTGTCAAAGACTACCTTAAAGGGGGGTATCAAAAGGATTCTATTATCAACAGATATGGTAAAGTGGAAAACTGGGATACTTCAAAAGTGACCGATATGAACTACATGTTCATTTCAGCTTCAACTTTTAATCAAGACATCTCCGGATGGGATACTTCTAGTGTGACTACTATGAGTAATATGTTCCATGGGTGCGTTAGTTTCGATCAACCTATTGGACGTTGGGATACTTCTAGTGTGACTGATATGGAGGGTATGTTTGCTGGTGCTGAGAATTTCGATCATGACATTTCTGGTTGGGATATTTCTAAAGTGACTGAGAGAGATAGGATGTTTCACCATGCTACAAGTTTTAATCTTGAAAATTCCCCTTGGTCTTGGTATTCTACTTGGTATCACGAGTAAACATTGAAGAGCCGTAAGGTTTTTTTTGTAAAAAAAGTTGAGGAAATAGAGGTAATAGAGGAAACATGTTCATTCAAATAATTTAGAACGACCCCAATTGAATAGAATTGAATTCATTCCATCAACTTCAATTTCAAATTCACAAAAATCTTCATTGTAATGCTTGAAATAATAAATGATATCATCGAAATCGATTCCTAAACTTTCTACATAGAAATTGAAGTCGATCGTACAATCAGATTCACCTTGATTTGCGTAATATAGTAGACTATTGATTGTTTCATCATATACATTTTGATTGATCACATCCATTTTGATGCGCAGACGTGCATCTACTGTAACTCCACGAAGCCTATTGCACATATTCATTTCGACCATATTTGCTGTTTTTATATTTATATGTAAATATAATTTTCAAGTCCTTTATTCTGTCATTTTTTCTAATTTTTCTTTCGTATTTTATCTAACGAGGAAAGTTGACTGGTTCATTGAAAATATTAGGGAACATTTTTTCATGATATTCTTTATCGCGATTACACACATTTTCAATTCTTTCCCAGTAATCTTTCTGGTTGCCGCAGTTTAGTTTTATGTACTTATTCTTTGTTTCATAGTTTAAGAATGTGGAATCCGTAGGATCCGTTTCGTATTTATAATGATATCGTTTGTCAACACATGTGTCAATTTGAATTTCATTCGATTTTGGTAGTTTTGGTGTCAAGATTGGAGTATTTCTTTTAGGACAACACTCGTAGTCATCATCAGACACATCAGTAGGACAACACTCGTAGTCATCGTCAGAATCAGAGTCAGAGTCAGAGTCTGAGTCTGAGTCAGATACATCAAACTTGGCCTTTAGAATAGTGTCGGGCTCGGATTCAGTTCCTACATTTTCATCATCTATGATAAATTTGGCCTTCAAAATATTATCCTCCATAAAATCAGGTTCTGGCTGCGGCTGTGACGGTGGTATGATAAATTTGGCCTTCAAAATATTATCATCTATAGGCTCAGGTTCGGGCTCAGATTCTGGCTGCGGCTGTGACGGTGGTATGATAAATTTGGCCTTCAAAATATTATCATCTATAGGCTCAGGTTCGGGCTCAGGTTCTGGCTGCGGCTGTGGCTGTGGCTGTGGCTGTGGCTGTGGCTGTGATGGTGGTATAATAAATTTGGCCTTCAAAATATTATCTTCTGGCTGTGGCTGTGGTTGTGGCTGTGGCTCAGATTCTGGCGGTGGTTGTGGCTGTGGCTGTGGCTCAGATTCTGGCGGTGGTTGTGGCTGTGGCTGTGGCTGTGGCATTGGACTAGGTTCTGGCTCAGAATCTATAACGAACTCCCCCAACAATATCGTTTCAATATCTTTGTCACCAGTCTTCAATGAAGACAACACGTTTGCCAATCTTCTAAGAGCATTTGATTGTTTTAAATTTAATTCAGCAAACTTTGATTTAAACACTTGTCTAGACTCTTTTCTCGACATTCCAGATAAAAGATTCTTTCGCCTTAAGTCAAGTAGTTCATCTATCACATCGTTTTTAATATTCTTACGCGAAAGCTTTTTTTTCAATCTCCTTTCGGATTTCCGTGTCTTTTTAGCCATTAATTACACTATATATAAAAAAATTGTTATAATTATCTACTATTTGCTTTCTCTTCTACTAATTTGGTTATGTTATTAATATTTTCAACTTGATCGTTTTGAGCTTCTAACACTTCTAAAAAAAAGTCGTTATCATCTTCATCTGTGTTCTTTGTATCAGGTAATGATATATTTATATCACCAGTCATATTATCACCTAGATTCATATTCACACCGCTATCACCCGAGTCCATTGTATTATCTTTCAAATTAGAGTTGTTATTTGGTTTTTCTTTCTGGGTATTACCTTCGTTGTAACCGCCGCCTATTTTGCGATCTCGACATGTTGCGAGTTGTCTCTTGATTTCTTCTTTACGTTCACCTTTCGCAGCTTTCTTCTCGGCCTTTAATTCTTCAATTTTTCCCTTGATCTGCTTTCTGGTCATGCCTTCACATATGTCATCATCGCTGTCATCTGTTTCAGTCTCTGTTTCAAAGTCGGTTTCATCTGTTTCAGTCTCTGTTTCAAAGTCGGTTTCATCTGTTTCATTACCTTCGTTGTCGCTGTCGCCACCTCCTTTCAGAGCTCTACATGTTTTGAGTTGTTTCTTGATTTCTTTTTGGCGTTCACGACTCGCATTTTTCCTCTCGGATTCTAATTCGTCTATTTTTTTCTTGATCTGCTTTTTGGTCATGCCTGCACATATATCATCATCGCTGTCATCTGTTTCAGTCTCTGTTTCAAAGTCGGTTTCATCTGTTTCAGTCTCTGTTTCATTACCTGTTTCATCTGTTTCATTACCTTCGTTGTCGCTGTCGCCACCTCCTTTCAGAGCTCTACATGTTTTGAGTTGTTTCTTGATTTCTTTTTGGCGTTCACGACTCGCATTTTTCCTCTCGGATTCTAATTCGTCTATTTTGTCCTCGATCTGCTTTTTGGTCATGCCTTCACATATATCATCATCGCTGTCATCTGTTTCAGTCTCTGTTTCAAAGTCGGTTTCATCTGTTTCATCTGTTTCATTACCTGTTTCATCAGTTTCATTACCTTCGTTGTCGCTATCGCCACCTCCTTTCAGAGCTCTACATGTTTTGAGTTGTTTCTTGATTTCTTTTTGGCGTTCACGACTCGCATTTTTCCTCTCGGATTCTAATTCGTCTATTTTGTCCTCGATCTGCTTTTTGGTCATGCCTTCTTCACAATCGCTGTCATCGCTGTCATCTGTTTCAGTCTCTGTTTCAAAGTCGGTTTCATCTGTTTCATTACCTTCGTTGTCGTCGCCGCAACTGAATCCCTTACTCTTCTTACACCCAACTTCCTTCGTCCACTTACACACTTGTACGTTTTTGTCATCATCTTGAACCCATCGACCTTCTTCTCCACATTTTTCCTTTTGTTCTCTGTCGCTTTCGTAATTATTGATATCACGGCACACATTTGCATCTCTATACTCGTCATCTGAACTAAGATCACCACACCCACTAATATAAGAAAACGGGTCCAATTGCATTATTATATTATTGTATAAAAAAATTTCCGATTTATTACCAGTTTCATCACCAGTTTCATCACCAGTTTCATCACCAGTTTCATCACCAGTTTCATTACCAGTTTCATCTGTTTCATTACCGCCTCTTTTGAGAACTAGACATGTTGGATTCATACAACGGATTCAAAAACAACATCTACTATATCATCTGGAATCGTTGAAACATCAGTGAATATTTTGGCATCTTTCAACATCTTTTTTTTTTCAAAAATAGGAATTTTTTTCATCTTCTTTCGTCTCGTTTTCGATTTCTTCTTCTCTTTTCTCAACGTTTTTTTTGATTTCTTCTTTATGAAAACTTGAGCACAAGATTCCTGTTCGAATACATTATAGTTTGTATTATATTTTCTACATATAACCTTCGTTTCTGTATCCATTAATATATCAAATATAAAAAGACCGCTGAAAAAAATGAAAAATGATACATAAAAATATATATTAGTATTATAATCGATATCGATAACACTATGAAGTTCTGTCAGAATTGTGACAATGTTCTTTCGGTGATGGGTCAAGATAAAGAACTCTATGAGTTCTGCAAATCTTGCCTAGACAAGACAATTATTAAAGAAAACTTTACCGTGATTTCCAAGGATTTCACACCGAACAAACAAATTTACAAAGATATTTTCGTAAACAAATTTTCTAAACTTGACGAAACCCTTCCCAAAATTGAACTTGAATGCCCGAATTGTAAAAAAGACAAGGAAACGGTTTTTATTCGCTATGATAATGAGAATATGAAATTCATTTATCTCTGCAAGTCATGCGATCATGTGTGGTATTGAAACGAGTGTGTCGA
>Ga0099800_1109_pt1 | contig 21498 bp, 17 predicted proteins | sample Uncmet6_SortRC_1_FD_89868 | JGI IMG/M metagenome (GOLD analysis project Ga0099800, IMG submission 89868) | Marine eukaryotic communities from CALCOFI LINE 67, Pacific Ocean - CN11_C50_N6_SortRC_1 | ecosystem: Environmental > Aquatic > Marine > Oceanic | place: Pacific Ocean: Monterey Bay... | reverse complement strand
GCTTTCTTGATTCGGTCTTTTTATCCTGGTCAATACCTCCGGCTCAGTCGTTGTTTTTATGGTATATGCTTTGCAAGTGTTATTGCCGTCGCCTTACCCTTGGATCCGGTACTCTTTATTTCAATCGTTGTTCAACCTCTCATGTTATTGAGTATCACTCTTTGTATGTTCTTATCGGTGCGGGCCGTATGGAATCAAAAAATTGGAGCTCGCTATGTTTTAATAGGTATCATTGTCTATAGCATGACCATCATCCATGATATTCTGGTCGCCATTGCGGTACTGCCAGATAGCTTTTTTATGACTCATTTTGGTGCTTGTTTCTTTATTTTCTGTCTGGGCCAGGTGGTTGCTAAACTCTTTGCCATTGCTTTCCGGACTTCCGAAAAACTATCAAAGCATCTGGAGTCAGAAGTGGAGGCTCGCACTGCGGAAATCCGTTCTTTGTTGCAGCATATTCCCCAGGGTATTTTATGTGTAGGATCTGAAGGTTTGATTGATCCTAACTATTCAGCGCAGCTTACAAAAATTTTAAAGCAGGATGATTTAGCGAATAAAAGCTTTAAAGATCTTATTTTGGATCGAACAACGCTGGATGCCGATGAAAAAGACCAGCTTTGGCAAACTCTTAATGCCTCTATTGGGGATGCTGAATTGGCATTTATGTTGAATGAAACTAAATTACCTCCTCAAATTTGTTATCACGATGGGCAAAGGGAGGTGGTCCTAAAAACCACCTGGAACACGGAGTTGGATCCTAATGATGAAATTTCCCGTATTCTGGTTACGATGCTGGATGTGACCGCAGAAGTGGCAGCACAGAGCGAGTTAGAGGCGAAAAACCGCGAATTTGAAATTGTTCAGCAGCTGGTGGAGGCGGGGGCCAAAAAATCCATCGACTTCTTTGCATCTGCGGATCAGTTGATTGCTGAGAATGAGCGTTTGCTTGGAACTGGTGATCTAAATGAAGATAATGTTAAAATCCTGTTCGTTAATATGCATACCTTGAAAGGGGGCGCCCGTACTTTGCAGTTGAAAAATCTGACGGCCGTGATCCATGAAGTTGAAAGTCAATATGCTTCGATTTTGCGGGACGGCAAAGAGATCGGTATTGAAGTGTTGCAAGACGATATTAAACGGGCGCGTGAATCTTTCCTATCCTATCAAAGAGTGAATGAAGAGGTATTAGGCCGAGTGCATGATGACCAGCATGTGACTGTAGACCGTGAGTTTTTGGAAAGCAGCTGTCGGCTGCTAAATTATCTGGAAAATGATAAACATTTAACTGATGATCTAAGAGATATCATTCATCGTAATCGTGACGAGTTAACCAACCTTATCTTCATGACCCTGCCAACGGTTATGGATGAAATCCTTGCCCAGTCTCAAAAAATAGCGAAGGATCTTGAGAAGGAGCCTCCAGTTGTTGAGTGTGATATCGATGAGATCGTGATCAATCCTCATCAAGAAATGTTGCTGAAAAATTGTTTTGTCCACCTTCTGCGTAATTCCCTTGATCATGGGATTGAAAAGCCTGATGTCAGAGAGAGTAAGGGCAAGAAACGGGCGGGTACGATAAAGGTGAGTGCCAAAGAAGCGGATGATCAGATAAAAATGTTCTTTGAAGATGATGGTGCCGGGCTGGCCATCAGTCGACTAAGAGATAAGGGCTTAAAATCTGGTTTTTTAAAAGATGATGCAACCCCCGAGCAGATCGCTCAGGTTATTTTTCAACAGGGCCTGTCAACGGCACAACAGTTGTCCGAGGTATCTGGCCGTGGGGTGGGTATGGATGCTGTGCGGAGATTTTTGGTTGAAGAAAAAGGTTCCATTGAAATTGTTTTGGGTGAACCCATTGATGATCAGCGGGATTTTTATGCTTTCGGATTTACGATTTCATTGCCTATAGTCCAGATGACGAGTCAGGAATTAGAATCTGGACCGGAGGCAGTTCCCACTAAGAAAGCTCAAAAAGCAGCTAGCTGACAGCTGCTCTGCTTTAGGATCGTCCCCTTTATAAATTTTGTGTGCCACGTAAACCTTGATTTTTTTAACATAATAAAAACTCTCTATGATAAATATGAGATTGTTTTATAAAGTTCAATTCTTCTGGTAACTCTTGTTCCAATCACTGATTCGTCTTTCGTCTGTTTTTTGATTGCTGGTAATCATTGTAATGACTGTTGTTGAAATTAGATCATGGCTTGTGGTTTTTACTGCTAGTTTTTCTAGCATCATTGCAAGGATCTGGTCTCATCTAGGATGGATTATACCCACATAATTTGTCTGTATTTTAAACGGCCTGGTAAAGCGTCTACTCAGGAGGGATCAAGAACTTTATTTGATTCGATTGGTTTAGGGGGCGTCGCTAAAAGGCAACCATCTGGCTGTCCCTTAATCCCTATGTCTAGTTAGATTCCTTTATAAGAGGCTTTTATTACTGTTGGCAATGAGAGACTTTCTGCTCATTTCGAATCGAATTTGGTCAATACGCTTTCTCATGAAACGATCAAATAGAATGAATGGTCACAGATCGGATGGTAAGAAACATGAAAACATTAAACAACGTAAATTGAATAGATGATTTTTTATTGAGATCCAAAAAATTATAGGAAAGTTCCTTTTCAGAATTCAACATGGAATGATTTGCTTCTGTGGTTGAAATCATAGCCTATGAAACACGACTTGTATCGCAACAAGAATAAAATTTGAGGGAACAAATTTTTGCTAGATTTTTATTCTCCATATGGTTTTGGATAAGATCGAGAATAGTTTTTAGATTGTAATTTTTTAGGTTATTTACTGTTCTAATTAAACGACAAAGAAGAGTCGTCAGGACTTGTCGTGATCACAGAAAAAATGAAATTTATGTTAAGAAAAATAAAATTTATTCTGTTTATAGTTTTTCCATTCAGGAAAACTTTACAATGTTTTGGGTCACCTATATAGAAGTGAGTGTTGTTTTTCTAAACTCTATTTGAGGAAAATTGTTATGAAGTTATTGCGGAATCTGTTGTTGTCTATGATGTTTGTAAGTGGTGTTGCTAATGCAGCTTGTCCTGATGCTGAAGTTTTACGAGATCTAAGTGGCGATCTGAAAGTTGCGACGGCTGATTTTACTCAGCTCGTTGAGAGTGTTGGTGCTGAAGTTGCTGGTGCTGCTGGCAATATGATGAATAGCCTCCAAGATTTTGATAGCTACTTAGTGGAATATAATCCAGCTGATTGTCAAAGATTGTTTCTAAAGGTTGGCGCTATCGATTACTCATATATTGAAATGTCTCAATTAGTAAGGGACTCAGAGGAATTGAGAGAAAAGCCTCTCATTTATTATGCCTACTGGCAAGTTTCTAAGAAGTATGCTGCTCTAAAAATTGGCCTGGTTAAAACAGCCGATAAGACTGAAACTGAAAAATAGTATTGCAGGATCATAGTTTTCGATGCAGTGAGTTCGTGAAAAAATTAGATAAAGATTTAAATCTTAAATTTATTTTGAAGCGGATTCGCTTAAGAAAGCTCGCAGCTCAATTTAGAACACCGAACTTTTTAAAACTTACTATTTTTGGAGCCATATCATAATGAAAAATATTTTAGCCCAGAGTTTAATTTTAATCCTTCCTTTGGCATCAGTTGGTTTCGCCGAGGACTCATCTGAAAATACAGAGATAGAGTCCCTTGCTCAGCAAAATTTTGGTGAGGAAGAAGATAAATCTATTGATATAGCTGAAGGTACTGAGGAAGCTGATGATTGCTTTGCTGGCAGAACTGACTTTATCAATCCAGGCCCGTATGAAGTTGAAAGAAAATCAATGGGTGGCCAGACAGTATATTATCCTGTTGGTTTACCAGAAGGCTGCCTTTTTCCGCTAGCAAGCTGGGGTAATGGTTCTGGGGTTTTTGGAACGGGCACTTATGCTCACTTTCACCGTCATCTAGCATCATGGGGCATATTTGTCGCGGCATCGTCTACCCCTATGGCTGGCAGTGGTTATGAGATTCGCCGAGGAGTAGATATCCTACTGGAAGGTGAGTTCAGCGATCAATTGAATGGTAAAGCAGGTACTTTCGGTCATTCTCAAGGTGGCGGTGGTGCTATCAATGCAGCAAGCCATGAAGCGGTAGAAGCTGTCGTTGGTATTCAAAGTTGTACCATGGCAAGTGGTGATGGTTTCACTAAGCCAGGACTATATGTGACTGGTACTTTGGATACATGTCGTTTTCAGGTGGTAGGACACTATAACCAGCATAGTGGCCCAGCTTATTACGCCAATTATTCCGGAGCAACCCACGTTTCTACCCCGACACAAGCGGGTGATAGCAGCGGCAGCGCCGGAACGAAACACTACCGCAGGATATCTACAGCTTGGTTCCTGTGCTTTTTGTCTGAACTTAAACCAGCCTGTGATCTTTTTAATGGTGGCGAAGAAGCTCCAGTGGGTAAGGATGGAAACTGGGCTGAGTTACGTTCTAAAAACTTAGACTAATCTGCTAGAGATGCGTCATTGTACGGGAATGTGTTAACTGAATCTAACTGGTAATACGCCCGGGCCGATACTAGCCCATCAATCCTTTTTATACAAGGTTGGTGGGTTTTCTATTATCTCACTCCTAAAACTTTGTGAAATAAAGTAGCCTGTGGTTTTCCGACTGCGGGCTATTGTCATCCTTTGATTTTCTGGAAAAAAACATTGACTAAATCCGACAAAATGACTAGGTTTTTCTACTTGTTTATAAAGGGGTAGTAAAGATGAATTTGACGGTACAATGTGGACTATTAGTATGGCTTACCATTCTGTTAGGGTTGCCTTCCAACGGCATAGCAGGGTACTTGAGCGGCTACCCCCTTGATTCGCCAGAAGCGATTCGTGAAATAAAAAGTTTAAAACTGACTACAGATCTCGGGTTTGATTTAAATCAAGTTTTGCAACAGGAAGACGTGCAGGAAGCCTGTGATCGTCACTTCGGTCGTCTCGACAAAGAAACAGACAAACTACCAGCGGCTTCTTTAACCCAAGTCAATCATATCCAGGATATGCTGTATTGTGGCAAGGAACTATTTTTTCGCGGTTCTTTGGAAAGTAAGGTTGGTTTTCCTAGTTCTCTGATTGATGGCATTCTAGAAGTTTTTCCGGATGAAGTTGGACCAGCCTTTACTAAGCTTGGTTTTATTGCCGATCCATTAAGTGAGAACTTACCAGTTGGGATGACCCAAGGGGCGGGCAACCCATGGGGGCCATTAAGCGCTGTTACTGGTTCACCCATGACCATTACTTGTGCTGCCTGTCATTTCGGGAAAACCAATGATGGTCGCTATAGTGTGGGTATGCCGAATCAGGATCTGGACTTTGGTAAGATGATGTCCCTCATTGTTTATGTGGGCTGGATTGCTGATAAGGATAAAAATGATCCAAACAAGTGGCCATTGGAGATCCAAGAATACTATAGGTACCTAGATGATAAGGTAAAGCGGCATGAAGGTGGTTCCGACTTCTTGTATAAGATGTCACGTATTGTGGCGACTCTGCGTCTCTCGAATGTTTTTTATCGGATGGTAGGTTTTTCTATTCCCACCTATGGTGAACTGGTTACTTATTTATCTGGTACTCCTAATCAATACTATGCCAGCACACCTATGTTTCCTGTGGGAGCCCAGCATCGCAAAGGCATGATTATGTCTTCGCCATTAGTGTATGAACTAGAAAACTTTAAAGGCCAGGTTGAAAGAGGCACAGAAAGACCGCTGGCTTCTTTTATTCCCACCAATGATTTAGAAAACTTTTCCAGAGCGGCGTTTATTTTTCAAACCGGTAAAGACGAATATGCCAAGGATCGTTATGCTGATGCGCTGAGCTTATACCTTAGAACTCTGGAGACACCAAAAAATCCCGTGCCTGAGGATCCTATTATGGTGCGGAAAGGCAAGAAAGTTTGGGATCGTGAATGCCAAGAATGTCATAATGCCAGTCGTGGACGCAGCCTAGATGCCTATACCAGCGAGGAGATGGGGACCCCTAAAGTTTTGATCAATCCGTTTGTTGATTATGAGCCTCCCCATCGTTTGGCTAGCGGTATTTATGAAACATACCTCAAACATCTAGGGCCTATTGCCCCTCAGCCTGGAATTTATGCCAGGACTATGAAAGGCCTATGGACTAAGAAAAATCTAATGGTGAATGGTTCGGTGAGGGACTTAGACCATTTATTTTGTCTTGGGACGACTCGTGGGGAAAAAGGAATGGCCGTAAACGAACCGATGTCAGATGCGGTGCATATGGATTTATGCGATGACTACAGCGTCTATGAGAAAAGGGTTCTTAAGGCCTTTCTTAAATCCTGGTAGAAGATCAGCCTTATAGAAACCCACAATAACAGTTAAAGCTAGATTATCTATTTTTCTTGACTAGCTTTTTATAGCGTTTTGCACTTTTGGCATTGATATGACCAAATTGCTTGGTCAGTTTTTTATCTTGCCAGTTGATGGTGGCGATGCCGTCGTTAGTGTCTTCCACATAGCCGAAGAAGATATAGTGAAGTGAACTATAGAGTGCCAGGGCGCGACGATAGATGTATTCTTCAGGGTGATCCTTGTAGTTGCTGACCTGAGGTATGAGTAGTTTAACCATCCAGAAAGGGTAGTTTTCGATTTGGCTGACAAAGGCCATATTCCATACCTGATAAAGATCAGCCCAGGCCTTTGGCATGGCCATGCGGATTTCCAGCTTGTTGCCGTCTGGGCTAAAGGTGGCTGGTCCGGTTCCTAACCTCGGATTAGCTCTATCTCCTGCCTTATTGGCGATGAGAGGCCAACCAGCTCTGGCGTTGGCAAAGTAGCCCATGATACTATCAGCCACAACTGCTTCCAGAATATTGAGTGATAGAAAGCCTCGAAGAAAGCGGGGATCCAATTTCTTGCCATTATGAAAAGCAACCATTTTACGAATGGGTTCTTCTACTGATTTTAACTTGATGGCACCAAATAGACCCATATTTTTAATATTGAGTTTCGCTCTAACTCTTTCCTCTTTCCAAAATGAATAAACTGTTTCTAAAACTTGGGGGTCATTCAGTTGAGCCTGCGTGAGGTTTTCCAGAGCAATAGCCCAGGCAATCACCTGGGGAATCGTTTGCTTACCTTCTTCCACAAATTTTTGGCGAATTTTAGGGAAACTATATTTTTTAGTTGAGTTCAGAAACCGGACTAAGTAAGGATTTTCTGTTACATGAACGGCTACTTGATCGATAAGGTCTATAGCATCCTGCGCAGATAGATCGTGAGGAAAAAGCTGATCGCTGAGGTCTGCAAGTTCATCTGATTTCCATTCACCGTTCCGATCCAGGAAATGTAGCTTAATGTATTCTCGTTGTAATAACTGGTTCATTTCTTCATCGCTCAGATCCTTAACCTGGTCTTTGAATAAGGCACTGAGTTCGTAGACAACCGCAAATTTATCAGTTTGGCTTGGGCTTTGCTGATTAGCAAGGGTTGCATTTAAACTTTGATCAAAGGGGGTGACTAGAAATAGTGATAAGGCGATTAAAGCCATCATAAAGTGTTTCATTTGTTCTCCTTGTGCGGTCCAGCATATCTATGAAGCTCATACCAATCGCTCTAGGTATGAGTGCGGTTTGTTATTCCTATACAAGGCCTGTGCCATAGATAACTTCTTGGATTTTCTCATTGGTCGGATAGTTCTTACTGCCTAAGACTTGGTCAAATGTGGGAGGGGTTGAGCTTATAGCGTGATGAACCTATCGTATTTAATAATTAAATTTACAAATACAAAACATTCTTACTCGATTTTTGATTGGAGGCAGAATTGATGGGGCAGACGATAGATGCATGCTTGCCGCATTTATCGTCTGCTAATTATTTGATGTTAATCTTTGTTTTCGGCTTGTTTTGCAGGTGCTTTGGCTTTTGCTTCTAGCGCTAATTTATCAAAAAATGAGATCACTTCCGTCATCCATCTGGTGCGGTTTTTATCTCGTCCCATATAAAGATCGTGGCGGGCATCATCAAATTTGATTAAACGGCACTGGTTGATCCTTTTGCATAAGGCTTCTTGCTCTTCAGTATTTACATAGGTGTCTTCACCTGCTTGTGCCATCACTATGGGGATCTTGATTTTAGCAATGGCTGCATCATCGGTGATTTCTTTGCCATATTTCACAGCTGTCTTCCAAAGGCCACATGACCACCCAGCAATCCTGATATCCGCATATCCAGCTGGTACCAGGTAAGCCTCGACTTGGTCAAAACGAGGGATAGACTTTGTTCCTGCCCAATCCTGATTCCAGGCATTGGGGGTTGGCTCCGGAGGCCCTTGACTGACACTGAATGCGTGGTCGCCATTGATATAACAAATGGCTTGCAGGATTGGTTCAGCGATAGCTGTGGCTAGGGGGTATTTAGGTTTGATCATAGGAGAACTCATAAAGGCGCCGGCAAAAGTATCTGGTTGTTCTTCTATATAGCCCAATGCAGCCATGCCTCCCGTCGAATGGGTTAAGAGCATGCGAGGCAATTCGGGGTAGGGGAGTTGGGCCGCTACCAAACTCAAGTCTTTAATATAAAATCCAAAATCTGGTACATGAACCATACCCTTGGTTGAGGTTTCTCTCGATGAGTGGCCGTGGCCACGCTGTTCATAGACAGATACATTGTAGCCCGCCTGAGTTAAGTCCCATATGGTTTCCATATACTTGGGCATCATTTCAGAGGAACCATGGACAATCAGAATATTGCCTTTAGTTTCCTCAGTAGGCTGCTGTGAAGCATACCAGCGGTAAGCTAAATCCTTACCATCATGGCTCTTTATGATCCGATTGGTCTCTTTTTCCCAAAAAGGAATCAGGGTCTCTGAGAAAAACTTTTTGTATTGGCTTTCCCTGGCTTCAGTGTATGACGTTGTTAATTCAGCCCAACCTTCGGAGATTGGTACAAAGACTGTGACTAGGCCCAAAAAGAGATGTCTAAGCATAAAGTTTGATCCTAAAATAGGGTTGCGCTAAATCTATCTTATTATTTATCCCTCGTTGATAGAAGTAGTATCTCATTGAAATTGTACAAGAAGTATCGTTTTGGGACCGAAGTCTGATGCTTTTGACGGTTATATTTAGGATCACTAAATTTCGATAAAAATTAAAATTATGATTCATAAATACATGAAAATATTAAATAAAAACTTTAATCTAAAGGATTGAAAAATATGGCCGATAAGTAATTTATATCTGGTTGGTAACCCCTTGGTAGGAGACAAGTCACAGAGTTATAGTTTCAAAAAATGCGACCCGAGTTCCAACTTCAGGAAATGACTTCCCCCAAAGTCTTCCTGAAGCCCGCAAATCGATTCAAAGTCCTCACTACGAATTGGTTGGTGTCTTTTATGTCAACAGCTAAAATTTGGGTCAAATTAATGAGATCCCCCTTACTTAGAGAAATCACGTAAGGGGGATCTTTTTTTTCTATTGAGAAGAGGCTATGAAATCTTCTTAGTTGTATCTCTTTCTGGCCTTAGCCTACTTCATCGTTGGTTCACTAAAAGTTAATGTAGTCGTCCATCAATTTGATAACCTTTTGGGAAATTTTTTCGCTCAATTCCTTGATGGTGTAGTTCTTGTCGTTGATCTCAAGAACGATCTGCTTCCGGCTGTTGTTATCTGCTGATATTTGGTTGTGTGGGGTGTCTCTATGCTCCGTCGGTATCTTTGGAGTCTGGTTTGAGTCAAACATATCATCAAATAGGCTGCTTTTTTTAGTCATGATAGCGAAGGCGCCGAAGTTAAATTTGTGGAGATGCCATTGGTCAGAGTAAAAAGGACGGGAATTGTGAGCTATTTGACATAATCCTTCCTGATTGCAAAGTAGGTCAAAAATGTCGAAGTAGCGTCCATTTTTACTTAGAACCATTTTTTTTAAGGCTTGATTGAAAGCAAGCTGTTGTTCAAAAGTTTTGGGCTTCCGGTAATGGCAGCCCTCGGGGGTGAAAATGGGGCGGTCGAAGCATGCTTCCAAACCGATTTCATAGCTAGGCATAACACCGTAGATCCAAACCTGTTGCTTCCGTTGAGCGAAACGATCGATAATCGTCGATAGTTCCCGGAAAAACTGTTGAACCCTAGGGTGCTCTGCGTCGAAACCTGAATTTGATAACACATTCATCCAATTTGATACGAGTAAGATCTTTTCGTAAGGCATTTCATCCAGGCTTTTCTGATCATGATCTGTGCAATCATCCCCCGGCCGGCAGTCAATATGATGGTGCATTTTGAACGTTGTATAAGAATCAGCACTTAGTTTATTAAGAAAGTGGTAAGCTGACCATAGATGACTATCGCCGATAGCACCCACTTCGATTTTGCCATTGGAACAATGGCCAAATGATTGACCGTCACGCTGAGAACAATTCCAGTCAGTGAAAAAAGACTTCTTATAGTTTTCAGCAATAGGATTGGCCATACTGATCCGCCATGGCCAGCCTCCCGTATAATAGCTGTGGATGCCGAGGCTACTGATGATTAAAGTTATCATTGAAAAAGTTGCGATCAGTTTTATTGGTAGTCTCTGTTCTTGGTATCCGCGTACTTTTCGGAAGGGCGTTTCGATAAAAAAATACATGATGACTGCAGCGATGATAGAGAATGCGATGAGGAAGCTTTTCATACCCAAGCTTAAGTTGTCTACTTGATAATATCTGACAAAGACATAGACCGGCCAGTGGATTAAATACAGTGAATAGCTGATAAGACCGATGCCTACCATAAGCTTATTTTTTAGGATGTAACCAGCATTTTTGGAGTGCCCCCCATAGATCACCATGGCTGTGCCGATACACGGTAATAGAGCCTTCATACCAGGGAAATCGTCTGGGGTGTAAGATAGACCGCAATAGATAATGATTGCCAAGCCTGTTAGCCACAAATATTCTGTTGTTCTTGTCGTTTCCTTGTTGTTGTTATGACTCCAGACAAGTAGACCGCCGATGGCGAATTCATAGAACCTGAGTGGCATTAGGTAAAAAGCGGCGCTTGGATCCATTTCAAGAGCGGATTGGCAGAGGACTAAGCTGATCAGTGCACTGACAAATAGAGACATACCCCCAAATTGTTTCTTTAGCAGGTAAATAATCAACACTGGCCAGATAAAGTAAAATTGTTCTTCAACGCTGAGCGACCAAAAATGCTGTAACGGTTTAAAGCCGACTTCAGTGTCAAAGTATCCTGATTCACGCCAAAAGTAAAAATTGGAGACAAAAAATAAAGCACTGGCTATGGCGCCTCCTTGTCTTTGAAACTCCTGGGGGCGGAAACATATTGCCGAGGCGATGAGTACCAGCAATACTGTAAAAACCATGGCTGGTGCTAGTCTTCTGAAGCGACGAAGATAGAAATTTTTGTAAGAGAAACTTTGATTCGATAATTCGTGTTTGATGAGTCTAGTGATAAGGTAGCCGCTAATGACAAAGAAGATATCGACCCCAATGAAACCGCCGGTAAAGAGAAGGTCAAAGTGATAAAAAACGACCAGCAGGACAGCAATGGCCCTTAATCCATCAACATGGGGAAGATACATGTTTTTTTTCCCATCCACCTTAAACACTCCATCTTATGTATATGCATGAGCTCTTTCTTTACAAGTTACTGTTTAGGGTGAAATAGTCAAATTAAATTAGGCTATTTCACTTGAGGCTGAGACCAATTTGGTTCATCCAGCGGACAATTTTGATGATGTTTTATTGCTTTAAATGAATGGTTTACGGAAATATTTTTAATCGACTTTGTCTCAGAGACATAGTGAGTAAAGCGGTGCAAAGTTATCTGTTCTAGATGTTAGTTTGGGCTCAGCCATTTCTCGGTTTTGCAAAAATTAGATGAATCCTATTGTACTTTATCTTCCTAAGCGGATATGTTGATAGTTCGAGGGTCTTCGTGCCCCCTATGTGCGCCAATATTGGCTTGCCTAGGCCCATAATTTTGGATGACAGACCAAACATAAAGGAACGTTGCTTTGAATATTACTGATAATACCGTTGTGAGCATTAACTATACCCTTAAAGGCGACAGCGGAGAAGTGATTGATACTTCAGAAGGTCGGGAGCCCCTTCAGTTCCTTTTTGGTGCCGGTATGATCATTCCTGGGCTGGAAAATGAATTGGCTGGTAAGGCCGCTGGAGAGAAATTTAAGGTATCAGTGGATCCTGAGCAAGGTTACGGAGAGCGGAGCGAGGATATGATCCAGAAGGTTCCAGCTGCAGATCTATCTCATCTGGAAGGTTTAGCCGTAGGAGCTGCTGTTCAGGCTCAGTCCAGTGATGGCCAGACAGTAAACTTAGTTGTTACAGAAATGACAGACAGCGAGATCACGCTGGATGGGAATCACCCGCTAGCCGGTGCCACCCTCCATTTCGAAGGTGATGTGGTAGAAGTAAGGGCGGCCACTGAAGACGAAATATCCCACGGTCATAGTCATTAATTGATAGCCTCGACTTTGCATGTGCATGTGCCTACATCAGGCATATGTGGCAGTTAGTCGTTTCCTCTGCCCTTAATCTGTTGGGGATTAAGCTTAAATTGACAACAGGTCATTAGTGGGTTTGATCTTCTGTGCTTTCCTGTTCAGGCAGTTTCTTTAGGAAGGGTAGTTTATTTAGGTCGATTTTTTCTTCCTGTACTTCCTCGATATACAGAATGTTGTGATAGGGTACGTGCATGGCTTTGGTCTGATTAAACCTTTTACTTGATTTATCTTCCGTCGGTAAAATAATCTGTTTGGTTTGATCTTTGAATACAAAGTCACGGAAACACACTAGGCCAGGGAATTCACTGGGCTCCACAATGCGAACTTGCGCCTCTAGGGTTTCTTTTTGATCGTTTTCGAAAAAACGGATTTTGTAGATCGTATTTGATTGATTTTGCATGTCTCTTTTAACTCTCTGTAGCACTTAAAAACACCCGGTAGAATGTATGCAACCGTGTCAGGAAGTCAATAGAAGAAACAGTAAATGACTTTCGATTAGAAAGACTACATATTTGACGGCCTATTGATTCGACCGGCTCTTGGCTTTTTAGTCTGCGCAATCATACTGCAGCTTCAGGGTCTAATGTGGCGATTTTTCAGCTGATTGACGACGCAGCATTCTGTGGCTGTGTTTTTATGGCGCATTTTGCTGTTGGTCTTTACTTAGCTGGATTTATCTTAAAGCAAACTAAGTAATTTTGTAGTAGAGGCATTCAGCTTCAGCATCATCTCTGACGCTGCAGTTATTTTCCTTGAAGTCAAATCTTTCAAAGTTCTTCCTGCTTTCATTATCGATACTATTAAAAACAGTCTCAGCCAAAATTAATATATTTCCTTTTAAGTTTCTGTTCTTCAGGACTATTTTGCGCATTGCCTCATAGCGACAGGCAAGGACGATACCTCGTCCATACATATCGTATTCTACCGGAGATGATTTGGGGAAAAATGTTTCAATGGCGCCGTGGGCGATACCGCAGCCACAAAAGATATCCCCGGGATAGTCGAACTCATCTACCTTTTGCTTAAAGCTGGCGATAAATTGTTCTGCCATGGTTAGAGCATCCATGAAGGGGTCATTGCTTATGGATTTATAAGGGAAACCGACTGAGCAAATCAGTCCATCACCCATTTCCTTAATTCTGAAAGCATTGGAAACGACTTCAGTGACATTATTATTTTCCTGATAATCTTTGATCATTAAATTATTGCAGGTTGAGAAAAAATCTCTTAAGAATTCTTTGACGCCACCAGCTCTAATTTTGCTGGATCCGGCAATATCAAACGATATGACACAGGTTTCCTCACCTCCTACTGGCATGGTCATTTCTAGCTCACTGCCACGTTCCATAGCGGTTAGCTGATGAGGGTAAAAGACTTTTTGTAGTTGCTTGTAGCTATGCCTTCGGGACTGTTCAGTGTTGAAAAGTTTTTCTAGGGTAATGCTGAGATACAAGCTAAATATAATCATGCTTAAGCCCAGTAACAAGCATGAAATGAGGATAGATGAGTTGAAATCCCCGAGGTATACTGGTTGCTCAAAGCGAAACTCCAATTGATTGCCAAACAGGTCGATGCTGGTGATACGATTGAGCATCGTGATGCAGTAGAATAATTCAGAAGATGTGGTCATATTGGAAGTCAATACATTCTTTAGGTCGAGTGTGCCTCGAAGGGGGACCCACACAGACGTTTTAAATCCTTGACGCAGGCTTTTTTGTCCCAGAAACATCGAAATATTGAGAGTCATACTTAGGATGCCTGTAACTTCATTTTCCGATTCGATTGGGATTAAGACCTCCACGGCTGAATCGCCTTCGTCTAGCAGGTAAGGGCTGGTGACGATGATTTTATTGGTCTTGATGGCTTCACGAGCAGGGTTGCCGATACTTTTATCACTTAAAAGGTCCCAGCCAAGATATATGTTTTCCACATGACTGGAGTTGGCAGCATGGGATACGAGGTAGTAATCAGCTTTGGTTGAGGCGATTACTTCATCGGGATCTGTGCTGGAAGTAGCCAGAATACCTTCTGGATAAACATCTTCACAACTTTTACGTTCGGCATGATCTATTTTTTTATAATAAACCAAAGATTCTAAGTAAGGCTCGTGGGCGATAACTTTATCGACCAGTTTGGCGAATTGTTCCTGATCAACCTTAGGCATAATGGTCAGGATTGAACCAAGAGACGTTGCGTTGATATTAACCCGGTTCGAAACTTTGTTGAGGTTATCATGAATAACACCGGTTTGAGCTTGAAATAGTTCTGATTTTTGGCTCGTCAAGTAATGGATCACCAGGCTAGAGCCTATCAGCACCAAGGCTAAACTCAGAACACCCACTGCGATAAGAATAATTTTTTGGATTTTCGATCTTGTCACAATACCTCCCGTAGGGTTTTCGGGTATCGGTAGCAAAAACTAAGTTCCGGAAAATTATTATTCAATGTATGTGACTTTTCTGTTTGAAAACAGATGATTAGCAGATATGATGTTAGCAAAGTTTGGTGCTCATGAATTAACTATGTTCCATTATATCCAACTCGAAGGGAGTTTTATGAAGAAATCTCTTTTGGCCGCCGCAGCAGCAGGTATTGCTCTAGGGGCGCAGGTGGCTAGCTCAGAAGCTGAAGCAGCGCCATCGAAAAAGAAAAAGATTGAGTGTTTTGGTGCCAATGGATGTTCTGGCAAAGGAGCCTGTGTGGTTTCTGATGAGCAGATTAAGTTGACTCAGGATAAGTATAAAGGGAAGTATAAAAAGTCCGTTGCTATTGAGTGTAAGGGCAATAATGCTTGTGGTGCTCCTAATCATCTAGCCTGGATTCCGAAAAAGACTGATGCGGAATGCTTTAAGGCAGGTGGTTTTATTTTTAAGAAAGTCAAAGGCAAACTGGTGATCCAGGAATCATGAGTTTTTCATTAAAAAATTTCTGGGGGGTTGGTCTGCGGCCACACCATTATGAGTCCTGGTTGTTTGATACTCCCCCCGGTAAATGCACTTTGGAGGCTATTTCAGAAAATTACCTCTATCATAATGGTGGTCCCGCTCTTTATTATCTGGATCAGTTAGTTGAGCGTTTTCCTCTGGTGTTGCATGGCGTTTCTTTAAACTTTGGGTCAGCCGATCCGATCGATAGAAATTATATTCAGCGCCTAAAAAAACTGATTAAACGAGTTAAACCTTCGGTTGTTTCTGATCATTTAAGTTTTTCGGCGATTGGTGGAAAGCATAGTCATAGTTTAATCCCTTTGCCCAGGGATCCAAAATACCTAAAGTCCCTTCGCTCTCGTCTATTATGGTTACAGGATGAGCTGGATCATCCGTTTACCTTAGAAAACATCCCCCGCTACCTCCAGTATAAAAATAATGAGATGTCTGAAGTTTCATTCATTATGGAGTTGATTGAAGGAACGGGAGCAGGACTATTAATGGATGTGAATAATCTTTATGTCACCTGCAGTAATGAAGGCAGCGACCCTGTTGCTGAAATTGCTAAATTGAAGCCCGGTTGTGTTAACCAGTATCATATTGCTGCTCATATGGATGCAGAAGGTTTTCTGTATGATACCCATAGTGGTAAAATCAAGCCTGAGGTATGGCAGTTATTAAATAAGGCTATATCCCTTTCTGGGGCAGCACCTATTGTTCTGGAAAGAGATGATCACGAACCGTTGTCTGCAACATGGGAGGACTGGGATGGACAGTCAATTGCACCCGCCGTTGAAAGTGCCTCAAGAGTTAATATCGCTACAAAATTATCTGATAGATATCATTCAGTCTCATCCGGAGCTTCCTTATGAGGCTCTGGTTTCACTTGATCATGACAGTGCCGAGCTATTAGTAAATCAAGATATGATCGATGTATATAGATCTGATTATTTTGCTCGCCTGATTACTTTAGGTACTGAGACTTTATATGACCAGCTTTGTCAAAAGTATAGCAAATCGATCGTCGAAGGGTTGGTTTCACAATTTTTGTCTCAAACTCCCCATCGGCATGAGGTGATTGAAGTTGTATTTTCTGATTTTGCCGATTTTTGTCGGAGAGAACACAAGACTCAATTATCATTAGCAGATGATGCCAGGTGCTTATGGGAATTGCATGCCTATATGCACTACACAGCTGATGAGGAAACGGTTGCTACTATTCCCGCAGGTACCGACCTGCAACATATTTTTATACGGCCTGATGTGCAATATATTGCACCAGCAGAATCAGAAACCGACTTTTATGACTTAATTAGCAGTGAATGCAGTGTTACTGTCGCTGGCAGAGGTCTTTTGTTTAAAAAGCTATCTCCGGTTGAACCCATTTTTATGGGAGTTGCGCCCGTATACTCTTCATTGATTCAGCAGATGCAGCGGGGGCATAGTCTCTACCAGGCGCTTGAAGGAATTGATGATGGATGTGATGAACTCGATTTGAGTCGTTTTATTGCTGACCTATTTGATTATCTCTTTTTCCCTAATGGCATGGATGATTCTAATCAAGTCTCCTACGATAGTTAAATTTTTTTCATAGTTACAAAGTAAGCAGCTTTGGTCTTATGATATGCCCTAGGGCTCAGGGTATAAAACCTCAGTAAATATAGTAGATATAAGTTCTGCCTAATTTTGTGGCGTGTCTCGTGCTTTACTTTATCCAGGATAGATTATAAAAGGGATCAATGTCTTTTATGCACTGAAAGGCAACATGAATGTTCACGCCAAAGATGAGGGGGCTAAAAATGTCTGAAGCAGATAACAAGGTCGTGGGATGGCAGCCACCAGCTACTATTCAGGATCTATACGAAGCAACCAGCGGCAACCAGTTTTCTGGCATCAATCGACCTACAGCCGGTGCTCGCACTGAAGGTAAGCTTCCTGAAGGCGATGCGCCTGTTCAGTTATACTCTCTGGCGACTCCTAATGGGATCAAGGTTTCTATTTTATTTGAAGAATTGGAAGAAGCAGGTTGTGATTTTTCCTATGACGCACATCTTATCAATATAGGTCAGGGAGATCAGTTTCTCTCTGGCTTTGTTGATGTGAATCCCAACAGTCGGATTCCGGCATGTGTTGATCAGCAAGGTCCTGAAGGTCAATCAATAAACTTATTTGAAAGTGGTTCTATTTGTCTTTATTTTGCTGAGAAATATGACAAATTTCTGGGGCAAACTCCTGGAGATAAACCTAGCATTATGAATTGGGTTTTTTGGCAGATGGGTTCTCAGGGACCTATGAGTGGTCAGTTCGGTCACTTTTTTGTCTATGCTCCTAAGGATAAGTGTGAGACCCGGGATTATGGGTCAGCGCGCTATGGGATGGAAGTTCAGCGGCTTTGTGATGTGTTAGATAAGCATTTGGCAGGGCGCAAATACTTAGTTGGAGATCAATATTCCTTGGCAGATATTATGGTTTTCCCTTGGTTTTACCAAATGATGCGGGGCTATCCTCATGAGTCAGGTATTAAAGCCAATGAGTTTCTCGATGTGAGTCAATATCGTAATGCTGTCGCCTGGAGTGAAAATATACAGCAACGGCCAGCCGTGCAAAGAGGTCTTACTGTTTGTGGTTCAAAAGATAAGGGGGCCAAACCGTGGTTGAGCAAATGATTCAGCGGTCTTGATCTTTTACTGCAAAGGACGAATGAGGGAAGGAGATGTAGGTCTTTCTCTTTTCGCCCTAAGGCACTTCAAAAAATAGCGATCAGTTTGATCCGTTAAATTCATCGATGAGCCATTCGAGATCATAATCAACATCATTCACCACTCGACGAGATACATTGACATCATCATTGCCCAACTTCGATAGATTATGAAAGTTGAAACGGGGGCTATTTAACCGATGGCATGAAGCGCAACTGGTGTTGTTCACCCCTATCATATGGGGGTCATTGATGTTTTGGACGGCATCTCGGTATTCTTCCGTATTGAAAAGGAAGACCTGCTTCTTTAACGGCAGAAATGCTGTGTCTTCCACATCGATATCGTAAAACAGGTCAGAGTCTCTGCGCATGGTTCCTCTGGTTGCAGATGGTAATTCGATCAGCCTCCGGCCGTTGTTCATATCAAAAATCGAAACATTAGAAGATGTGATATCGCCAGACCGAGTGGGCGAAAATGCCAGAAAAATCCAGTCGTCGATGCTAGCTGGCGCCCTGCCACGCGGAAGCGAAAAGCTAGTAAAGGCCTTCAAGTTTGCAGCAAAGCTATATCTGGCTAAGAAAAAGATGAGTTTTGAACGGAAGCTTTCTTGCGAGTTCAAAAATAGCAATTCAGGTCTTATACCGTGGCCGGCATACTCATTATCTGGAATGTTACCTGTTCTGAGCTGAATGGTATCGTTCATGAGGATGCTGGTTAACTTATTGCGTAGGAATATAAAACGACTTTGCTCATTAGTAGTAAATGCGGAAATATTCGCTCCGGTGAAGTTTGCAATAGTCGAGGCTAGTTTCGTCTTAAGGGCCGAAAGTTCTTCTGCCTCTGGACCTAACAGTTGAGCAGGAACATCATAGAGCATGTGCACTGCTCTGTCGTCGGCGAAATTCTCAATAAAACCACGATTGGTTCTTAGACGGTCGACAATAGGCTGCAACACTAGCCTGACTTCGGGCCAGCAGTTGACTTCAGGGTTGTGTCTGGTGGATCTTATCATGGGTTTGCATGGAACAATGCGCATCGATACTAACTGCCATTCGCTATACCGATTTTCATCTCGCAGAGCATCCCCAACAGGAGTTTGCAGATAGGCTCTGAGGACACTCTGGTACCAACGTTCCGGCATCAGACTATCGCGGTTTAAGACAGTATTCGATCTGATGGGTCTTTCCATGGCGGTATCTAGAACCACAGCGAGATCTTTTTCTCTGATCTGCTGGGAGAAAGCTATATTATTTAAAATGGTTAGTAATATGAAGAAGAGTAATTTCATTTGCACTCCGAACTATAATTAGCGGTGCACTTGTACTACGGAATATATTGAGAATCAATATCAATATTGACGGTGCGGAGATCACGGACCACCATTTTTCGGGTAACCTTCTGTAATCGTTAGTTCTAACCTTAAATCAGTGAACGCATTGGTGCTTAGAGGGGGCATGATTTCAAAGGCTTATTCGGCCGCCTTGTGGCACTGCTATATGCCATTGAAAACATTGTTAAAAAGAAAGTTCATTTGGGAAATGTGATAAAAGTTCATTTTACAGAGGGCAGTAACCGAGGACTCCTTTGCCTGAATTGAGGGCAGATAGAGATTAAGGAGGAGAAATGAAGTGTCTTAGAACAGCTGCTGGCTGGGCTTTTCTGGGGGTTGTGCTTGGTCAAACCTCATGCGGTGAGCCAGATGCCAAGTTTGCCAATGGTAAAAAGAGGGTGGCCTCTTCTGCTGCTGATAGTTTGGGTGACCTTACGGATGCTTATTTAGAGGATAAAAATGATCACGAATATGCAGAATACACTCCGGTGGATGTTGTGAACTTCTGCAACATCTATCCACGAGTCACTGTTGCAGAAACATTATCATTTCCAGCAACTGACAGCTGTGATTTTGACAATGGTATTAATCTTGAGCGGCGTAATGGTCATATTCAGGCGGTGATAGAGCAAAAAACTCAATTGACAGTACCGTCGAATCGGTCTGTGGTCTGTGGTATCAATCTTACCACCCAGAGTGCGGTTTTAACCTATGATGACCTTTTATTATTAACTGTAGAAGATACTATTGTATTAAGTAGCAATCAGTCTTATTTCTCTGCTCTCGAGACCGAAGGCGATGCTTATATTTGGGATTTTGATCGAGTCAGGGGTATGGCCGTAGATAGTTTTGCTACTGATCCATATTGCCTTGGCACTACCGCCGGTGACTGTGAGCTGCCTGAAACTGATACAAATGGGGTCATGAAGGTAGAGTTTTTTCCTGAAGACTTTGCCGCCATTGCAGCAAAGTACTCAGGCAGAGATGTTTGGAATTTTGGACTGGTGACTACTGGTGATAATGATGATAATGACTGCATGCATAGTGATTTTTCGTTATCTTATCAGTTGTCCTATGTTGATGTTCCCTAAGAAGATGCAATCATCATTCAATGGTGTTTTATAGTTATTTGAATTGTCGAATCCCTGATTCTTGCTTTTTAGATAGCATAGTTTGTGTTGTTTACTTAACAAATATTGTTAATCAAAGTCTGTGATGGGGTATAAGTTCTCTATCGCATCATTAAAGTTTAACATGCCATAAACATAGGATTTCACGGTTTTTTGATCATCTGCATCAATGATGTTGTTGAAATGAGTTACTGACATAGCCAGAGCAATAGAGTTGACGTTCTTGAGGCCGATGTTGGGATCACTAGCAGGATTCGCTGTATGGCAGGCGGCCACGCAGCCATCGTAGAAAACTTTACCATCGGCTTTCCCCTCCTCAATAGCGCTAATTTGCAATAACTCTGCTGGTGTTGGACCTGTCGGTTCTTCTTCCTCGGTTGGCTGGGCGTCATCATCTTCATCACCATCATCGGCATCGGCATCAGCATCGTCATCGGTGTTTCTTGAGCTATCGGAAGGGGGCTGGTAGCTGCGATTATCGGTAAAGTCGTCTGATTGGCATGCTGCTGACATCAGAATCAGTGATACCAATATGAATAAATAAAAATGGCGTAAAAAACTTCTCAATAGTCCCATATTTTGTTTTCCCTATCACCTCACACCCATTGCAGGTCGGTTTCTTGAAGCAACTCGTACAAACCATTGGTCGCTATCGGCGAAAAAATCGCTATATTAAATAAAGTTACTTATTTTAAAAATTACAGCCGCTTGAGTATCAGGTATTCTCTTTTAGCTTGTTGATGTGATGTCATAAAAATACAAAAACAGCCAAAGGCTAAGCAGTGAAATCGCTTAGGGCAGAGCGTAGTTTGCATTGATAGGGTATTACCTAATGATGTATTTTTTTAGGTTTAATCGTAATAGTGTTCAGGCACGGATCCACCAACATGACAAA
>Ga0099800_1123_pt1 | contig 21606 bp, 18 predicted proteins | sample Uncmet6_SortRC_1_FD_89868 | JGI IMG/M metagenome (GOLD analysis project Ga0099800, IMG submission 89868) | Marine eukaryotic communities from CALCOFI LINE 67, Pacific Ocean - CN11_C50_N6_SortRC_1 | ecosystem: Environmental > Aquatic > Marine > Oceanic | place: Pacific Ocean: Monterey Bay... | reverse complement strand
CAAAAAGAGTAAAAAGTCCTGCTCTTAAGGGAAATCCTATGAAAAAAGGTATTTGCCTAAAAGTATATACTAGAACTCCTAAAAAACCTAACTCAGCAATGCGAAAGGTAGCTAAAGTTCGTTTGTCTAATAAACAAGAAGTTATTGCATATATTCCTGGTGAAGGTCATTCACTACAAGAACATTCTGTAGTAGCTGTACGTGGTGGTCGCGCAAAGGATCTTCCTGGCGTAAAACATCGTTTGGTTCGTGGTCGTTATGACCTAGCTGGAGTAGTTAATAGAAAAAAGTCAAGATCAAAATATGGTACTAAAAGAAAGAAATAATCTTCCATTTTCACTTATTGCAAGATCACTGAACAAAGAGAATATTGATGATTTTAAATTGGCTGATAAGCTTGTAAACCTAAGTATGTACAGTGGTAAAAAGCATAAAGCCTTCAAAATTGTTACTAAAGCTCTTAGTATTGTAAAATCTTCACTTAGAAATAATAAATCGAGTAAAATTGCTAGTGGTATTGGTGGTTTGAAGCAAGCTGTACTAAATGTACAACCTTATATTGAGCTTCGAAAAGTACGAGTTCATAGAACTGTGCATCAAGTACCATCTAGTATTACTGAAACTAGACAGCAAGGTCTTGCTCTACGATGGATCATTGAAGCGGCGAGATCTCTAAGAAAATCTTCACGGGGGAAGTTGGATTTTTCATCAGCTCTTGCTCGTGTAATCATTGATGCGATCAATAAAGAAGGCCCTGTTCGCCAAAAACGCGATAGTCTTCATAAAGCAGCTGAAGCTAATAGATCATCAGCACATTTGCGTTGGTGGTAATTATTCATTACGGGTATTATAATTTTTCCCGTAGGTCTAGGTAGCTCAGTTGGTAGAGCAAAGGATTGAAAATCCTTGTGTCAGTGGTTCAAATCCACTTCTGGACATTTATTTTCATAGTTTATTAATGAAACTTTGAAATATTATTCCCGTTTTAACGGTGTAGCTATTAGCGTTAATTATTAGCGTTAATAAAAGATATTTTATGAAACTTAGATATTCTCCACTAATCAAGCAAAGTGTAAGATTGGGAGAACATATTAATCCACATAAAAAACTATCGTGGAAACAAGCCAATAAGCTTAAATCAGTAATAAATTCTAATAAAAAGCGCTCGGGTTTCGGTGAGCGACTACTAGAATATAGACGTTTGACCAGTGTATATGGTGGACTTACTAAGTCTGTATATACTAAGTTGACAAATGCTGCGTTTAGAGCTCCTGGCTTGAGTAATATTAACCTCCTATATAAGCTAGAAGCAAGAATCGACACTTGTCTTTATAGACTAGGATTCGCTAATAGCTTTGGTATGGCTAAACAACTTATTAATCATAAATTTGTTAAACTAAATGGACGAACACATACAGTATCTTCGTATCAGCTAAAACCTGGTGATATTATTAGTCTAAAAACACGAAATTATACCACTCCACTATGGATGAAAACTACTCCATGCCCACCTGTGAACATTGAAGTAGATTACGCAGCTTTGAGATTTATTTATCTATATCCTGCACAATATATACATCTAACTTCAAAACTAAAAGATATTCCTACACTAGGTGAATAAACCTACTGAGGGGTAACTACAATATGTTTTCGCACAGTGGTGTTTATTTGTATACTTAGAAATTATCTCCTCTTGGCGAAAGCCGAAGAGCAGTGTCTCTTGGCGAAAGCCGAAGAGCGTCTATGACCTCTTGGACGCTACGCTCCTCTTGGCGAAAGCCGAAGAGCGCCTATGGCCTCTTGGATGCTATGCTCCTCATGGATGCTACGCTCCACGAGCGTACACCACTTATGAGGATTTTGTTGTACATCTTCGTTACCTGGCAGCGCGCTACTTAGCTATACAATCATTCGATTATTAATCTAATAGACGTATTAAAATGTTCCCTAATATAGAAGGGGCATATAACTTGGGCTTATGGTTTAGTGGTTAAAACGCGCTGCTCATAACGGTTGTAACGTAGGTTCGAATCCTGCTAAGCCTAAACGCGGGTTATTAATTCGTATTAATTTCGCGTTAAACACATCATACAAGGCCGTACGTGCACGTTTTCCCAACGATGAGTACCTTACCATTCGTTTGCGTAAAAAAGCGTTTAAAATGGTGATATCCTTGTTATTGTTATAACATATGCGGAATGAATCGAAAGGTATATATTAATCCCGCGAATGGTTAGATAACATAATGGCTAATGTATTGGATTGCAAATCCTGTAATGGCGGTTCGAGTCCGCCTCTAACCTATATTTCGCATATACTTTTATTCGATTACAAAAAAATCGAATAGGTTACTAAGTGAATAGATATAAGCGGCGAGTATAGCTTAGATGGTTAAAGCACTAGATTGTGGCTCTTGGGATACGAGTTCAATTCTCGTTATTCGCCCGGTGAAACTTTTTTAATAGTTTGAGCAAGATTTGTGGATATTCCTCTATGTAGAGTATCCAATACTTGACTAATCCCATAATGTAGTTTCACAATATGACTGTAAGGGTTATTTCCAATTTTAGTATACTTGTTCAAAGTATCTACTGAGATAATATGTCCTTCACAGATTCCACCAAGAAGACTAAGCTTCTCGTTCTTAATATCAATTAGCTTCGAAAAGCTTTCTGGGTTATTTGATGAAATCGCCCAAGTTGGTCCTTGTAGCAAAGATTGTAGTTCTTTGGAGTTCCATGACGAAACTAGTCGTGCAATTCTTGAACTTGGAATGTGGTTCAACTTTAGAGACGAATCAATATCTTGTATAGTTTTGGTCAATCGAGAAACCTCGATAGGAGTAATACCGTAAGCTTGATAGAATAGAATATACTGGTTTTCATTGAATAGTCGGTAATTATTCTGAGCTGCGCGTCTCTTAGCGAATGTCTTAATATTGATCATAATAAAATATAGTTATTCACTCATTAGTATCTTAGGGGTATTGGTTTTTTAACCGATCCTAAGTGTTAGAGTGTAGTTTACATAAACAAATAAAAGGTAAAAGCGTTAATTTGCTTTCTAAGGCTCTACGAGCATTAGTGAGCAGGTGCTTCCTCTCTTTTATAGAGCCCAAAAAAAGAATTAATCTGTGAAAACCGATTTTGTCTTGTCAAAATTCGATGATCTAGTGAATTGGGCCCGCAAAGGTTCGATTTGGCCTATGACCTTTGGTCTAGCTTGCTGCGCAGTGGAAATGATGCATTGCGGGGCTGCCAGGTACGATTTGGACCGTTTTGGTATCATTTTCCGTCCAAGTCCTCGTCAATCAGATGTTATGATCGTAGCAGGAACTTTGACTAATAAAATGGCGCCTGCACTTCGTAAAGTGTATGATCAAATGCCAGATCCAAGATGGGTTATCTCAATGGGTAGTTGTGCTAATGGTGGTGGTTATTATCACTACTCGTACTCTGTAGTGCGTGGTTGTGATAGAATCATTCCTGTGGATATTTATGTTCCAGGTTGTCCACCAACTGCAGAAGCTTTGTTGTACGGTATTCTTCAACTTCAGAAGAAAATTGGACGATCGAAGACTACTCAATTGTGGTATAAAGGTGCATAATTTGCTCGTGTATTTGATTATTAATCGAATATATAGACAAAATAGTTAAGCCTAATATCTAGATCGGCCGAAGACGCAAATTAGCAATTATATATGCAAAAATCATTTGCAAAAAGACTAGTAGCTAGTGTTCCTGGTTGGATTAGCCAATGTTCATGGAATAGAAGCGAACTGTCTTTGACTGTTTCGCCTGAAAACGTTCTTCGATTGCTCACATATCTCCGAGACCATTCAAATACTCAATATAAAATCGTTATGGATATCTGTGGTGTGGATTACCCATCCCGTGATAAACGATTTGAAGTTGTGTATAACTTGCTAAGTCTAAAAACTAACTCACGTATTAGAGTTAAAACTCTAGTAGATGAACACACTGCAGTACCTTCTGCTTGTGGAGTATTTAGTGCCGCAAACTGGTGGGAAAGAGAAACTTGGGATCTTTATGGAGTATATTTTGACGGCCATCCTGATCTAAGACGTATATTGACTGATTACGGGTTTGAAGGACATCCCCTAAGAAAGGATTACCCTCTAACCGGTTATACTGAAGTACGTTATGATGACACTGAAAAACGTGTTATCTACGAAAAAGTGGAGCTAGCACAAGAATTCAGATATTTTGAATTCTCTTCTCCATGGGAACAGCTTCCTATTAAAGCTGATTAATTAAATACCTTTGTTCATTTATACTACAATATTGTAGTATTGGTATAAGAAATAATTTAATTATATAAACTACATACATAGGTAATAAATGTGTGTATAAAAAGGGAACTAACTAATTCCCTTAAGCCTGATACTATTATAATACTAGATAATAAATAGTATTGGTATTAGGACTAATTCTGTTTTATTTGGAATTAACTTTTACTAATACTTTTATTATGCTATATATAGTATTAGGTTTAAAATATTAAAGAAATAATCATGAGTCTATCTGCTCGCGAACTTTCAAAGTTGCTTGAACAACGCATTAGTAACGTATCAAATGATATTAACATTGACGAAGTAGGTCGTGTTCTTTCAATTGGTGACGGTATTGCTCGTATTCACGGTTTGGACAAAGTACAAGCTGGTGAACTAGTAGAATTTGCTAGTGGCGTTAAAGGTATGGCACTAAACCTTGAAAACGATAATGTTGGAGTAGTACTTTTTGGTAGTGATACCCTTGTAAACGAAGGTGATCTAGTAAAACGTTCTGGTTCAATTGTTGACGTAGGTGTTGGTCGTGGAACCCTTGGTCGTGTTGTTGACGGTCTTGGTAATCCAATCGACGGTAAAGGTCCTCTAACTGACGTAACTCGCTCTCGTGTTGAAGTTAAAGCACCTGGAATTATTGTACGTAAATCTGTACATGAGCCAGTACAAACTGGTCTTAAATCGGTTGATAGCCTAGTACCAATTGGTCGTGGCCAACGTGAACTAATTATTGGTGATCGTCAAACCGGTAAAACTGCTGTAGCTATTGATACTATTATAAACCAAAAAGAAGCACATCTTGCTGGTGATGAATCAAAGAAACTATATTGTGTTTATGTAGGTATTGGACAAAAACGTTCAACTATTGCACAAATTATGAAAGTTCTAGAATCAAAAGGCGCAATGGATTATACTACCATTGTTGCTGCAACAGCATCTGATCCTGCACCATTGCAATTCCTAGCACCATATGCTGGTTGTGCAATTGGTGAATATTTCCGTGACAATGGAATGCATGCTTTGATTATTTATGATGATCTAAGTAAGCAAGCGGTCTCATACCGTCAAATGTCTCTTCTACTTCGTCGTCCTCCTGGTCGTGAAGCATTCCCTGGAGACGTTTTCTATTTGCACTCACGTCTACTAGAACGTGCTGCAAAAATGTCTGACGAAGTAGGCGCAGGTTCACTAACCGCACTACCTGTAATTGAAACTCAAGGTGGTGATGTGTCAGCATTTATTCCAACTAACGTAATTTCAATTACTGATGGACAAATTTTCTTGGAAACTGAATTGTTTCACAAAGGAATTCGTCCAGCTATTAACGTTGGTCTATCTGTAAGTCGTGTAGGGTCAGCTGCACAAGTTAAAGCAATGAAACAAGTTGCTGGTACTTTGAAGCTAACTCTAGCGCAATATCGTGAAGTTGCTGCATTTGCACAGTTTGGATCTGATCTAGACGCTGCAACTCAATTTACTCTAAACCGTGGTGAAAGACTAACTGAACTTCTAAAACAAGTACAGTTCTCACCAATGTCAATTGAGAAGCAAGTTGTTGTAATTTATGCAGGAACTAAAGGATACTTGGATAAAATTGATGTATCTCGTGTTGGAGACTACGAAGAAGGTCTATTGAAAGAAGTTGATTCTTCAATCCTAGACGCAATTCGTACTGAAGGTGCGATTTCTGAAGCTTTGGACAAGAAAATTGCTGCATTCTTTAAAGATTATACTGCTCGCTTCCTAGCTGCGTAATAATCTTAATACTTTTATTCACATTGGTATTAATTGAGTCATGTGTTAGTACAAAGACTTGCATTCGCTTACTAAGCGAATATATGTATGGTAGGTACCTATATTAATTATACTATGTCTAGTTAATTGTACCTACCGCGGGTAATTAGCTCAGTTGGTAGAGCTTCTCCCTTACAAGGAGGAAGTCAGCGGTTCGAGTCCGTTATTACCTATACCTTACTCTTCGGTCATAAGCTCTTAGGCTGCTATCGCCCTTAGGCTGCTATCGCCCTTAGGCTGCTATCGCCAATGGGAAGGTTTGTCTAAAGGATAGATATTTAATTACCTATAGGAAGGGAACCTTAAATATGCGGTTTCTCCATCGTAGAGATAACTATTTATACCTGGCTTCTGTCCCCCCCTCTAAGACAAATCTATCGATAGCGTATTTCTCAATGTAGCAATTAAGGTTCATTATTACCCGTTTGTAGGAAGAAAAATGCGATTCTCCCACCGCAGGGGGAACCAATTATATAAGATTGAAACTACTATAGGAAGGGAGATCCTAAAATGGGATTTCTCCACCGTAGGGAGAGTAATTCGGATAGGTGTATTAATGATTATGCTAATGCATAGCACTAGGTTTCGGGGGAGTAGCTCAGTTTGGTTAGAGTGTCTGCCTGTCACGCAGGAAGCCGCGAGTTCGAACCTCGTCTCTCTCGTAAAGTACCTTAAGTTAATTATATCTATATATGTTATAAATAAACTTAGTACTCTTTGATTCGATTACAAACGGATCGAATAAGTTAGTATAAAGACTTACGTTAGCTTCGTGTGATCGTAGTTTATACAAACTTAAATTATAATAAAATAGATATTCTATGGCCGAATATTTTCCTATATTGGTTTTCTTTGTTATTGGTCTTGTTCTTTGTTTTATAATTCTTGGCCTAGCATTCGTGTTTGGTCCTTCAAAACCTGATGCTGAAAAGCGTTCTGCGTACGAATGTGGTTTTGATCCATTTGATGATGCACGTGGTAGATTCGATATTAGATTCTATCTAGTTGCAATTCTATTTATCATTTTCGATCTTGAGATTGCGTTCTTGTTTCCGTGGGCGCTAACTCTAAAACAGTTGAATATGTTCGGATTCTGTACAATGATGGTATTTCTAACCATCTTGACCGTAGGTTTCGTATACGAATGGCAAAAAGGTGCTTTGGATTGGGAGTAAATTAATTATGAATTATTCTATTGTTTCTGATAGTTCTATGTCACGTGTATATATTCAACTAACATCTAATAATACTATCTTGACTCTCACAGATCCTAATGGTAAAACTCTTGCTTGGTCATCTTGTGGTACTGTTGGGTTTAAAGGTGGAAGAAAGAATACAGCTTATGCTGCACAATCTGCTGCGGATTCTTTGGCTAAAAAAGCTCTAAAGCTGGGAGTATACACTGTTGTAGTAATTCTAAAAGGTCTTGGTAAGGGAAGAGATATGTCAGTCCGTGGGCTCGTTATGGGTGGATTGAAGATTTCTAAACTTGAAGACCGAACTCCTATTCCGCATAATGGTTGTAGACCTCCTAAAAAGCGTCGTATATAAAATTAGGTATACTAACCTATGTTAGTGTATAACGAACATAGTATTAGTAGACTTATCTGATCGTATATGTCTATGTGATTTGATTGTTTATTACTATCAACTATACGTAGACTTTTGTTCGATTACCAATCGAACTATGTATATATGTGCCTAAACGTGTATACTATAACTTGCTTATATTTGTTCGCTCATCGAGTGTATTATACGTAAGCAAGTAAATACGCTAGTATTTATGTAATACTAGTAAAATAACAATAAGATTAATCAATGTATCTTACTATTGTTTTTTTGCCACTAATTGGGTTCTTGATAGCTATTAGCTTCGGACGATTTTTGAGTTTTCGAGGTGCTGCGTTGGTTACTACATCAACTACCATGACAGCTTTCTTTTTGTCGTGTGTAGCTTTCTACGAAGTAGGTCTTTGTGGTTGCACTTGTAGTATTCAATTGGCTCCTTGGTTTGTCTCTGAACTCTTCGATGCACAATGGGGTTTTCTCTTTGATAGTCTTACTGTAGTAATGCTTGTAGTTATTACTTCTGTAAGTAGTCTTGTTCATCTTTATTCTACAAGCTATATGGAAGGTGATCCACATTTGCCTAGATTCATGAGTTATCTATCTCTATTTACTTTTTGTATGCTAATGCTGGTAACTGGAGATAACTTTATTCAATTGTTTTTCGGTTGGGAAGGTGTTGGTTTGGCATCATTTTTGCTAATTAACTTCTGGTATACCCGTCTTCAAGCGAATAAATCTGCTATTAAAGCAATGGTTATGAACAGAATTGGTGATGTTGGTCTAGCTCTTGGTATTTTTGGTATTTTCCTTGGATTTAAAACCGTAGATTATTCTACTGTATTTGCATGTGCTCCATATTTCCAAGATTCAACATTCATCTTTTTTGGTTTTGAACTTCCACTTCTAACAACTGTTTGTATTCTTTTGTTTGTAGGTTCAGTAGGTAAATCAGCTCAGCTTGGTTTGCATACTTGGTTGCCTGACGCAATGGAAGGTCCAACTCCAGTGTCTGCTCTTATTCACGCGGCAACTATGGTTACTGCTGGTGTATTCTTGGTGGCTCGATGCTCACCATTGTTTGAATATGCCCCAGATGCTTTGACTGTTGTTGCTACAGTTGGTGCAATGACTGCATTCTTTGCTGCAACTACAGGTTTGGTTCAAAATGATCTAAAACGTGTAATTGCATATTCTACTTGTAGTCAACTTGGATATATGGTATTTGCTTGTGGTTTGTCTAACTATTCAGTTGGTGTATTCCATTTGATGAACCACGCATTCTTTAAAGCATTGCTTTTCTTGGGAGCTGGAGCTATTATTCATGCTGTATCTGATGAACAAGATATGAGAAAAATGGGTGGATTGGTTCAACTTCTACCATTCACTTTCGCAATGATGATGATTGGGACTTTGGCACTTGTAGGATTTCCTTTCCTAACAGGATTTTATTCTAAAGACGCAATTCTTGAAGTAACTTATGCAAGATATAGTCTAACCGGAGAATTTGCTTTCTGGCTTGGGTGTGCATCTGCATTGTGTACTTCATATTATTCATTTAGACTTGTTTGTTTGGCATTCCTAGGTCCAGTAAATGCACCGAAAACTACAATGTCTGGTGTTCATGAACCAAGTATTGCAATGAGTTTGCCATTGATTTTGCTTGCATTTGGGTCAATCTTCGTAGGATTTATGGGGAAAGATGCTCTAATTGGATTGGGAACTACATTCTGGGGTAATGCATTGTTTACACTACCACAAAATGTTAATATTCTTGAATCAGAATATATTCCACAACATATTAAGCTAATTCCACTTGGTCTAACTATTCTAGGATGTATTCTAGCATTTAGTTTGAACTACGCAGGTGCAAGAACTTCACTATTTTTGAAGACTTCACAAATTGGAAGAAATTTGTATATCTTCTTGAATAAACGTTGGCTATTCGATAAAGTATATAATGATTATGTAGCAAGTCCTGCATTGTCATTTGGATACCAAGTATCATTTAAAGCTATTGATAAAGGAATCTTGGAATTCCTTGGTCCAATTGGTATTTCACAAACTGTTCTACAAATCTCCAAAGAGACTAGACAAGTACAAACTGGGTATGTTTATCACTATGCATTTATTATGCTAGCTGGACTAACTCTATTTGTAGCTATTGTAGGACTAGGAGATAGTATTTCAAATTGGGTTGACAATAGACTATTCTTCATTCATTTGGTAGGGTTTCTAATTTTGCAAGCCTATCTAACTGACGACCAAGACTCTAGTACAGAACTAGACGTTTAATTAATCATTCTTTTATTCATACATACGTTCAATAACTAATTGAACTGGATTATGCTAATGCACAGCATTAGGAGTATATGCTAATGTACACACAGCATTAGGAGTATATGCTAATATACAGCATTAGGAGTATGTACAAAGGATAAACTATCGAGCGGTCTAGTTCTACACTAGATGTATTATCTTTGATTTTTACCTCTTTTCGTTTGCGCGAATAGGTGTATGAATCAAATATAAGACTCATATGTTGTTTATACATTTGTTTGGTCAGTACAATCATTTGCTTACTGAGTAAATAAAGTGCATAAACATTCGAAAAAGATAACTATTTATGCTACTACCAGCATCTTTGAGATGGGTTTCTTCTCTTGGTTTTTGGGGATTGTCAACTGCGGTAATCTACCAATTTACAATGTATTGTCAAGAGGTAAACACCTTTCCAGGTGGAAGCCCAATTCTAATTACTATTATCCTTCTACCTATCGTTGGAGCTTTGTCTCTAACTTTTATTGATGAAGAAAATAAACAACTTCAAAAAGTAGTAGCCCTTAATGTTTCATTGGTAACATTTTTGCTATCATTGACTCTTTGGATTTATTTTGATTCATCTGTTTCAGATTTTCAATTTGTCTATCACGCAAATTGGTTGAGTTCTGCTAATATTCATTTGACTCTAGGTATTGATGGTATTTCTCTTTTCTTTGTAATTTTGTCTACACTTCTAATTCCAATTTGTATTCTTACAGGTTGGTCAAGTATTCAAATCTATTTGAGAGAATATCTAATTGCTCTTCTAGTGTTGGAAACCTGTATGCTTGCAGTTTTCTGTCTTTTGGATATATTGCTTTTCTATATTTTCTTTGAAAGTGTTCTAATTCCTATGTTTATTATCATTGGAGTTTGGGGTTCTCGTCAAAGAAAGATTCGAGCAGCTTAACAACTATTCTTGTATACTTTGCTAGGTTCAGTTCTAATGCTTCTAGCAATTCTAATGATCTATTATCAAACTGGTACTACAGATCTTCAAGTTTTGTTGACTACAGAATTCAGTGAATCTCGTCAAATTCTTTACTGGCTTGCATTCTTTGCATCTTTTGCTGTTAAAGTTCCTATGGTTCCTGTTCATTTGTGGTTGCCTGAAGCTCACGTTGAAGCCCCTACAGCTGGATCTGTAATTTTGGCGGGTATTCTTCTAAAACTAGGAACTTATGGATTCTTGAGATTCTCAATTCCATTGTTTCCTGAAGCAACTTTGTATTTTACTCCTTTGGTATATACAATGAGTGTAGTTGCTATTATTTATACATCATTGACTACAGTTCGTCAAGTTGATCTTAAAAAGATTATTGCTTATTCATCTGTAGCTCATATGAACCTTGTAAACCTAGGTATGTTCAGTTTGAACGCTCAAGGTGTAGAAGGAAGTTTGCTTTTGATGCTTGGACATGGTCTAGTTTCACCAGCTCTTTTCCTATGCATTGGGGCTTTGTATGACCGACATAAAACTCGTCTAGTGAAATATTATGGAGGACTTGTACATACTATGCCTATTTTTGCTGTAATTTTCCTATTCTTCACAATGGGGAATATTGGACTACCAGGAACTAGTAACTTTGTGGGAGAATTCCTAGTACTTGCAGGATGTTACCAAACAAATTCTATTGTTGGAGCTATAGCAACTACAGGAATGATTCTAGCTGCAGCTTACGCATTGTGGTTGTATAATCGTGTTGTGTTTGGTATGCCGAAGCCTGAATATATTAATTCATTCTCAGATTTGAATCGTAGGGAAATAGCAATGTTTCTACCTTTGATTATCTGTACACTATGGATGGGGGTATACCCTGAGGTGTTCTTGAATGAAATGCATGCTTCTGTTGCAAGTTTGATCCAACATGGGTCTTTCCGTTAATTAACTACCTACAATCTCGTATTTATTGAATGTTGCGCTCCTGTAGTGTAGCATCTAAGAGGAGATAAGTAGTGTAGATTCGATTACTCTTTAATTCGGTTATGACGAATCGAATAAGTAACAAATGATATATCTATTCACTTACTCTATAGGTTTAGTGTGCGTAAATACATTAGTTCCAAAAGGTTTTCAATCTCGTGTAGCATTAGTTACCAAGAGATCTTAATCTCCCTGGAGTCGTATTATGTTCGCGTTAGCATTCGTAGGCGTACGCTCTTCGGCCATAGGCCAAGAAGGGCGAAAGCTGCCTAAGGGCGAAAGCAGCCTAAGGGTAAGGAATGAGATTATATAATCGTGCTATGCCCAAATATGGTCTTCGTGACCAGTATTGTGGATCATAGCGGCAATATAAAAAGTATTTACAATGGATTTTTTGAGTCTATTTGAAAACGACTTTCTAGGTATTATCCCTGAAAGCTTTATTGCATTTGCAGCCTGCTTGCTACTAGTATACGGAGTTAATGTTCCAGCTCATCCTTCAAACGCATTGGTGGTTAATGTAGGATGGCTAAGCATTCTAACTTTGTCTACTACAATCTTGCTTTTGGTTACTGGTCCAATTCATGAAATGGTATTCTTCTTTAATTGTTTGAGAATTGATTCTTTTAGTCTTTTTCTTCAAGTAATTATTCTATTGAGCGTAATTAGTGTTATTCTTCTCTCATTGGATTATCTAGTTCGTGAAGGAATTCATTCATTTGAATACATGGTCTTGATTCTTCTATCATCTTGTAGTATGATTCTAATGGTTTCATCCTATGATCTTATTGGAATTTATTTGACCATTGAATTTCAAAGTCTAGCTTTTTATGTAGTAGCAGCATCTAAACAAGATTCTGAGTTTTCTACAGAAGCTGGATTGAAATATTTCGTTTTGGGAGCATTTGCTTCAGGTATTCTTCTATTTGGTTGTACTTTGATTTATGGATTTACTGGATTGACTAATCTTGAAGATCTAGGTCAATTGTTGACTGGAATTGGAAGTCTTCCTGTAATTTCTTCAAGTGGTTTGCTTGTAGGAATTCTTTTCTTGTGTGTTGGGTTCTTGTTTAAATTGACAGCAGCTCCATTTCATATGTGGGCACCAGATGTTTATCAAGGAGCGCCAACTAGTGTAACCGCGTTTTTCGCAATTTGTCCTAAACTAGCTATTCTTGGATTGTTTGCAAAGATTCTTTTGTTTACTTTCTATGATCTTCTAAATTCATGGCAATCTATTCTACTACTATGTAGTCTAGCTTCAATGTGCGTAGGAGCTTTTGGTGCATTGGGGCAAACTGATATTAAACGACTACTTGCTTATAGTTCAATTGGACATATTGGATATCTATTGATTGGTCTAGCTTGTGGAACCGTAGATGGGCTACAATCTATGCTTGTTTATATGGTAATCTATATGACAATGAGTTTGACTACCTTTGGTGTAGTCCTATCAATTAGAACCAAAGATGGACAAGCAGTCAAAACTATTCAAGATCTAGCAGGTCTTGCATCTTCAAATCCCGCTTTGGCAATTACTCTATCATTGACTATGTTCTCAATGGCTGGAATTCCACCACTGGCTGGGTTTATGAGTAAGTTCTATTTGTTTTTCGCTGCATTGAGTGCATCACTATACCCACTAGCTATTGTAGGTGTATTGACCAGTGTTGTGAGTTCATTCTATTATATACGATTTATTAAAATCATGTATTTTGACAAATCAGAACAAAATCTACAATTTGAGAGTCTAGATGCTTCGAAAGCTTGGGTTATCTCTATTACATTGGCAGTTACTGTCTTCTTGGCAGCTTATCCTGGTCCAATTTTCTTGATCACAGAAAAACTCGCATTGGGATTCTGTATTTAATTACCTAGTATAACTCATACTGTACTTATTTCGGTTAAAGACCGAACCTAAATACATGAGTGAATATTACTAGTTTAGTTAAAGGTTTGATGCGTGAAATGCACGTACTTAACCTATTATCGCTGTATATTACAGCTTAACTCTAAAACTCCCATTCTACTATTCAACAAATGAATCGAATGATATTTATTCGGTTATAACGAATTGACTGAGTGTGTGTTATTAAGAGTAAATTAGAAATTTATATTATGTCAGTTGAACAAGTACTTTTCTTTTTGTTTTCTAGCCTAGCTCTTGTTTGTAGTGCCATGGTAATTAGTTCAAGAAACCCTGTATATTCTGTTCTATTTTTGATTCTTGTATTTGTAAATGCATCCGGACTACTATTGCTATTGGGTCTTGACTTTTTCGCAATGCTATTCCTTGTAGTATATATTGGGGCAATTGCTGTATTGTTCCTATTTGTAGTTATGATGTTGAACATTAAAATTACTGAATTGACTGAGAATACACTACGATACCTACCAATTGGTGGGTTGATTGGGTTTATCTTTATTATTGAAGTACTACTTGTTGTAGACCAAGATTTGATTCCTAATTTGCAGTTTAACCCTGAAATTGGTTTTAGTCTTCTACAAAGTGTTGGTGTATGGGCGGAATTCTATTTTAATAGTCTAATTTCGTTGATCACTTTTAAAATTGGTCCTTCAGATGTTGCAGAACACTCTGCTCAATTGAGTAATCTTATTGGAGAATTGAATTCTCTACAAGAGTCTTATTACCAAGAAACTTATAACCAACCTCAATGGGTCGATTGGGGAAAACTAGTTGGTACCCTTAGTCCTATTGAAGCTGTAGGACAATTGATTTATACCTACTACTTCTACTATTTCATTCTTGCGAGTTTGATTCTATTGGTAGCAATGATTGGTGCGATTATGTTGACTCTACATAAGACACGTTCTGTTCGTAGACAAGATCCATCAAGTCAAAATGCACGTGAGTTCTCAAAAACTGTTCTAAAAGTGCGTCATAGTAATGGTGACTAGTATTACCACTTATTTACGTATTTTTACGCTTATATTCAATTTTGGCAGGCTATGAGTATCTAACTACTAGTCGATCAATTTATAGGTCTTGTAGACCCTGTATGGGCCTAATACAAGCATTTTTAACGAGGAATTAGCTCCTCATGGATACTACGCTCCTCTTGGCCTCTGGCCGAAGAGCGCCTATGGCCTCTTGGATGCTACGCTCCACGAGCGTACACATTTATGAGGAATTAGCTCATTTATGAGGAATTATCATACTGTGGAAGGTATCTATTTGGCGTTAGCGGCACAAGGGCGTTAGCAGTACAAGGATTTTCATTGTATGTCACCACGATATTTGCTAGTTCGAAGCTTATTAATTTATTTAGTGGGTTGCGTAAATGCTAGGATATATAGTTTTAATAAAGCTATATTAAAGGATGCTATAACTAAATCTAATACGTATATTCCTTGTTTCTTCTATCCATTGAAGTAGATTAAGTGAATGTTATTATATTTAAGTATATGGCATTTTCTCTCCAATAGCTCAGCGGTAGAGCAAATGGCTGTTAAACATTTGGCCGAAGGTTCAAATCCTTCTTGGGGAGGTCTCTAGTATTACTATTCACTCCCGTGAATAGTGCTTAGAGTTATAATAAATATATTTACATATGTAGATATAACTAATAACCCACATATTCGCTTGGTCGTTTATTCTATTAATGATTAAATGTGTGGGCTTATATATTTGTGATTAACGCATTCATTACAAATATTAAATGGTTTTTGTTTTTATGTTGCTTAAACTTTTTCCGATCTTTATTTCGGTACCAACTGTAGCATTGGCAGAATATGCAGTTCCTTGGCAAAAAACTTTCCAAGATCCTGCATCTCCAATCATGGAAGGTATTATTAATTTGCACCATGATATCATGTTTATCATTTGTTTTATCGTAGGATTCGTAACTTGGATGCTTGTTAGAACAATTTACCATTTCCATCATACTCGCAACCCAATGCCTGAGTTGATTGTTCATGGACAAACCATTGAAATTATTTGGACATTGTTCCCAACTATTATTCTATTGATTATTGCACTTCCATCATTTGCTCTTTTGTATTCAACTGATGAAATGGTAGATCCTGCACTAACTTTGAAAGTAATTGGTCGTCAATGGTATTGGACCTATGAATACTCAGATTATTCTGGTGTTGATGGAGAATCTATTATCTTTGATAGTTACATGGTTCCAGATGATGACATTGAACTTGGTCAATTGAGACTGTTGGAAGTTGATAACCGTGTAGTTCTACCTGTAAATACTCATATTCGTGTATTGATGACTGCTTCAGATGTAATTCATTCATGGGCAATCCCATCTCTAGGCGTAAAATGTGACGCAATGCCAGGACGATTGAACCAAGTTCACTTGTTTATTAATCGTGAAGGTGTTTTCTACGGACAATGTAGTGAAATTTGTGGAGTAAACCACGGATTTATGCCAATTGTTGTAGAAGCTGTTAAACTAGACGAATATCTAGAATGGGTATCAAACCAAATGGAAGAAATGTAATTTCACGATTTCATCTCGGACTTAACTACCCTATAGCAGCTAATGCGTCTATACGTGGTAGGTATCGATAACCTAACTCTATTATGAGTTTATATTTAGCATTAATGTTATCTACTAGTTGCATACGAATTCAAATACGAATCGAATTCCATTTATGGTATTTATGTAATTAGTAGATAATATGTTAAATTTATACTGTACACTTCAAGCTGATATTGTATTATTCGGGTATTAGTGTATAGAATATTTCTGTTTGCTGTCTACGTATTCATGCGTAATCATCTATTCGTTCTGAGTAAGTGAATAAATTAGCTACTCATTTAATGACGAATATGGTGTATATAAAATAGTGAACAAACCTAAAGATTTTATATGGCTGTTCAAAAGCATCCTTTTCATCTTGTAGATCCTTCACCATGGCCTATCTTTGCTTCTCTAGGAGCATTGACAACCACTACTGGTGGTGTTATGACTATGCATTCTTACGAAGGTGGTACTACCATGTTCTACATTGGTTTCTGTATGATCCTATACGTAATGTTTGTATGGTGGAGAGATATTGTTACTGAAGCAACTTTTCAAGGTCACCACACCAAAGCGGTACAAATTTCACACCGTTGGGGAATGATTTTGTTTATTGTTTCTGAAGTAATGTTCTTCGTAGCTTTCTTCTGGGCATTCTTCAATGCAAGTATGGCTCCTGGAATTCAAATTGGAGGTGTTTGGCCACCAGTTGGAATTGAAGTACTTAGTGCTTGGGAAGTACCATTCTTGAACACTATCCTTCTCCTATCTTCTGGGGCTGCCGTAACTTGGGCTCATCATGCTATTCTAGCAGGTTGGAGATCACAAGCTATTTGGTCTTTGGTAGTTACTGTTATCTTGGCTGCAATTTTTACTGCATTCCAAGTACTAGAGTATCTAGAAGCACCTTTCTCAATTTCAGATGGTGCTTATGGTTCTACTTTCTTTATGGCAACCGGATTCCATGGATTCCACGTTCTGATTGGAACTATATTCTTGACTATTTGTCTAGTTCGTCTAATTAAGAATCACTTTACTAAATCGCACCACTTCGGGTTTGAAGCTGCTGCTTGGTATTGGCACTTCGTGGATGTAGTTTGGTTGTTTCTATTCGTATCAATTTATTGGTGGGGTGGAGCGTAATATTTTAAATTCGCTGGATAAGCGAGTATAATACGAATATTACACTGCTAATTATTTCAATTAGCATTATTTTATTAACATATTTGCTTTATACACAGTATAAAGTAGATATACGAGTATGGTTAGTACCTACATTGTTTAACGACTATAGCATAGAGCGAACAGAAGGTTAAACAAAAGTCTAAGTTTTATTAGATAGTAGGTACAAAACTACTACTACGACGATATTTAAACCCACAAAAGTTTATTTATGATTTATTCGCCGCTGGAACAATTTAATATTATTACTTTGGTTCCCTTGCATACTGGAAATGTTTACTTTTCTTTCACTAACTCTTCATTGTATATGCTATTGGTTGTAGGTCTAGTTCTTAGCCTATTTCAAATGGTAACTGCGGAAGGCGGAAGAATTGTACCATCACGTTGGCAATCTGTTGTGGAAATGATTTATACCTTTGTAACTGATCTAGTAGATGGTCAAGTTGGTAAAGCTGGTAGAGCATACTTCCCTTTCATTTTTACTCTATTTACTTTTATTCTATTCTCTAACTTGATTGGAATGGTACCATACAGTTTTACCGTAACTAGTCATTTCGTAGTAACCTTTGGGTTGTCTATTTCTCTATTTATTGGTTTGACTTTGATTGGAATTTATACTCACGGTTTGCATTTCCTAAGTTTCTTTTGGCCATCAGGTGCACCTATCGCAATGGCTCCACTACTAGTTGTATTGGAAATCATTTCTTACTGTTTCCGACCATTGAGTCTTGGAGTTCGACTTTTCGCTAACATGATGGCTGGGCATACTCTAGTTAAGATTCTAAGTGGTTTCTCATGGACAATGCTTGGTGTTGGTGGGCTACTTGGTGTAGCTTCAATTTTCCCATTTGGTGTTGTATTTGCACTAACTGGCCTAGAAATTGGTGTAGCTTGTCTACAAGCTTATGTATTTACTATTCTAACTTGTATTTACTTGAATGAGGCAATTCACCTACACTAAATATCTTACATTACGTCTATTCAATTAATAATCCAATGATATTTATCTTCGATTAATAATCGAATGAATGTAAATATGTGAGTTTGTAAGTCTATTCTAGGTTGGTAAAAATAAATGCATTGGTCAGAAGATCAAACACACTTTGTATTAACTTATTGTAGCTTAGTGCGCTTTATATATTTCTAGAATATAAGTTACCGAGTTGGGATATAAACTCATTCGAGAAACTTAATACATGAAATAAGTTAAATAAAGTTCATCCTTCTTGCAAGAAGGGTACCTCAATCTTTATACTTAGTATAGAGGGGAGGTCCCGCGAAAGTAGCTCAATGGTAGAGCGATACCTTGCCAAGGTATAGGCTGAGAGTTCGATTCTCTTTTTTCGCTATATATTTTATTCCTACCGCAGATACTGGCCTTATACCGCTAGCGTACTAAACTACAATAAGTTAGCTAATATGAGGTAGGAATAATTAATATTATTTATGCGCTTGTGGCTCAATTGGATAGAGTATCAGACTACGGATCTGAGGGTTAGGAGTTCGAATCTCTTCAGGCGTGAGATATACCTCTAAACGAGCTATATGCCTCTAAACGAGCTATATGCCTCGTTATTGGTCTAATAGTATCATCACAACTCTCCGTATGAACTATTAGCACGGATCCTTCAATGTCCCAATTGAAGCTTAGAGCCTATAGCTCAGTTGGTTAGAGCGTACGCCTGATAAGCGTAAGGTCAGTAGTTCAAGTCTACTTAGGCTCAAAATAGCGTTGTTTTAGTTTATTTGTAATCAAATAGACTCACGTTATTCACTTATTGTTGTGGTAATAATTCACTTATACCATTAGGTATTAGTTGAATAGATTTACCAAAATTAAGTATGTTTACCATGTATCTTACAAGTATTGTAGTAAAAATTCTTGGTATTATAGTACCTTTGCTTTTGGCGGTAGCCTTCATGGTTCTTGTTGAAAGAAAAGTAATGGGTTCAATGCAAAGACGTAAAGGTCCTAGTGTTGTTGGTGTATTCGGTATTCTACAACCAATTGCAGATGCAGTGAAACTGTTGGTTAAAGAGCATGTACTACCTAGTCATGCAAACCTAGTAGTTTTCTTGGTTGCACCAATCCTAACATTCCTACTAGCTCTTCTAAGTTGGTCAGTAATTCCTTTTGGTGAAGGACTAGTTCTGTGTGACCTAAACATTGGAGTATTGTTCCTATTTGCTGTTTCATCACTTGGTGTTTACGGTATTATTATGGCAGGTTGGGCAAGTAACTCAAAGTACGCATTCCTTGGTGCAATGAGATCTGCTGCTCAAATGGTTTCATATGAAGTCTCAATTGGTCTAATTCTAATCACAGTATTGATGTGTGTAGGCTCATTGAATCTTACTGAAATTGTAAACTGTCAAAAGAATGTTTGGTTTGTAGTTCCATTGTTTCCACTTTTCATTCTATTCTTTATTTCTTGCCTAGCAGAAACTAATCGTGCGCCGTTTGACTTGCCTGAAGCAGAAGCTGAACTTGTTGCTGGTTATAATGTTGAATATTCTTCAATGGCATTTGCACTATTCTTTCTTGGAGAATATGCAAACATGATTTTGATGAGTAGTCTAACTGCACTATTGTTTCTTGGCGGCTGGTTGCCACCTCTAGATATTGCAATTTTGCATTGGATTCCTGGTGGTTGTTGGCTTGGAGCCAAAACTGTAGCTCTTCTATTCACTTTTGTATGGGTTAGAGCAGCATTTCCACGTTATCGTTATGATCAACTAATGAGATTGGGTTGGAAAGTATTCCTACCATTGTCATTGGCATGGGTAATCCTGGTTGCAGGAATTCTTGTTGGTTTTGACTGGCTACCATAACCTATTTGCTATTGTTTTCCGGTAATACGCGTATTAAAATACCAGATTAATATACTCTAATTCTAATATATTTTTTCGCTTACGATATGACTAAGCCAACCGTATATTGTATAGAGTATAGATGCTTAGTACTACAATTGTACTGGCATTTGTCCCTTTCGTCTAGTGGTTAGGACATTGCTTTTTCAAGGCAAGAACACGAGTTCAAGTCTCGTAAGGGATGCTATTTTCGCGTGAACATCGTGGATATCATTATAGTTTAGTCCGGTTCGTACGTGGGTGCGCTAATGGTTTCACAAAATAGCACATCATAATCATTATTTATTACGCAGAGGCATATAGCTCGTTTAGAGGTATATATTATTTACCCGCGAATATAGATTAATGGTAGATTATTTGCCTTCCAAGCAAAAGGTAGGAGTTCGAATCTCCTTATTCGCAGTATTGTGTGTATCCGTTATTCAGATTCATTGGCTTACTCATTATTCCATTAGTAATCGAACACGAATAGGTGTATGTACTCTCTAGATGCTTACCGGCTAACGACCTCTTGGCGAAAGCCGAAGAGCGTCTATGACCTCTTGGATGTTACGCTCCGTGAGCGTACACCTTAAGCTACTAACGCCGTAAAGCAAGAACCACCGAGTTAGACGGATAAAGGGAGAATAGTTCCAACGGTAGAACAGCGGCCTCCAAAGCTGAAGGTTGTGGGTTCAAATCCCGCTTCTCCTGTCTCTTGGGATCGTACTATATATTAAGGAGGGTTAGTTTAAGGGATAGAACTTCGGTCTTCTAAATCGACAATGGTGGTTCAAATCCACCACTCTCTATTTAATTTGTGCATTGTTCGATCACTAATCGAACTAAAGAGTCGGTAGTCTACGCTGAGGTAAGTGGTACTTTAGGTTATCCCTTAGGTTGCTACTGCCCTTAGGCTGCTTTCGCCCTTCTTGGAGAGGGTTAAGTCTTATATAATTTGGGTACTCTACGCTGGTAGGATCCGCATTTTTACTCTCCCCTTCTTATGGTTTATTCAATTCTAGGTTATTGTTTATCCGTAGGGTGGAGAAATCGCATTTCTCTTCCTACGAGCGGGTGACCGCATATCTATGGTAGAAGATATTACAAGATATAGCGCAGTGGTAGCGTATCTGCCTTGGGCGCAGAGGGTCGCAGGTTCA
>Ga0099800_1122_pt1 | contig 21649 bp, 19 predicted proteins | sample Uncmet6_SortRC_1_FD_89868 | JGI IMG/M metagenome (GOLD analysis project Ga0099800, IMG submission 89868) | Marine eukaryotic communities from CALCOFI LINE 67, Pacific Ocean - CN11_C50_N6_SortRC_1 | ecosystem: Environmental > Aquatic > Marine > Oceanic | place: Pacific Ocean: Monterey Bay... | reverse complement strand
GCGGTATGAGCCGATGCTAAAACAGGCAATGCCGATATTAAAATCAACGCTTTGAGCCAAGAAGTACGCATATAAAAATCTCTCTGAAAAATAACGTAACGCAATAAAACATTTTCCTAACAATTTACTTGATAATAAATATCATTTTCAATATTATTTTTGCAGAAAATTCTGGAGAATGAGCATGCCGCATCCTGCTTTGAAAAATGTTCTTAAACAATCCTCATCTGTGTTTCGTTTAAAACCCATCGTCATTGCGATTTCGCTTATTTCTCCACTGACGACCATCGATGCATTTGCTGCAACTTCGCTATCATCAGATTCTACGTCTGAATTAAACCTTAACTCACATCGTTTTCACCAAGATCATGTTTTGGGAACCTCTTTAGATGTAGTGATGATGGGGGTTAATGCTCATCAGGCAGACCAAGCATTTCAAGCAATTCAACAGGAAATTGCCCGCTTAGATCAGATTCTTTCGACTTGGCGAACAGATAGTGAAATTAGCGCGTTGAACCATCAAAAAGATGCACAGGTTTCAAATGAATTATTTGAAGTGATTGCGGCATGTGAAGATTGGCGCAGTAAAAGTTGCGGCGCGTTTGATGCACGTTTAGGGCAGTTGATTGGCCTATGGGAAAAAAATAACGGGGTACATCAATTAGATGAAAATACCCGTCAGCAAGTTATTCAGCAGATACAACAACAACCGATTCATCTGGATGCACAGCAAAATCGAATTCAACTAGATAAATCGGTCAAGATTGCGCCTGATGCTTATGCCAAAGGTTATATTATTGATCGTGCTTTAGTCGCGGCGCGTCAAGCTGTTCCTGCTTTACAAGGTGTGATGATTGATATCGGTGGCGATTTACGGGTTTGGGGGCAAGCGCCACAAAAGTCTGGCTGGAAAGTCGGTGTACAAAGCGCACAGGCAAAATATGATAATGCCTTACCTGAACAGGTTTTAAACTTAAATAATCAAGCGATTGCTTTTAGTGGTAAAGGTTATCGCGATTTGGCAAGACAAAGCCATTTAATTGATCCAAAAACAGGATTGCCCCTGCAACATGTAGAACAATGCGTGGTGGTGGGCCATTGTGCAGCCGATGCAGACGCTTTAGCAACGGCACTTGCTGCGATGCCTCCAGAACAGGGCATGGCACTCATTGAGTCCTTAATCGGCTACGAAGCCAAAATGACGATGAGCAATGGTGATGGCTATCAGACTACGGGTTGGGGACAAATGGTGGAGGCACGTCCACAGGCTGACCTATTAAATGTTGCTGTGGGTGCATCATCGTCATGGCCAGCAGGTTATCAGGCTATTCTTGAGCTTATTATTCCTAAAATTGCAGTTGAAAACTATCGTATTCCTTATGTTTCAGTTTGGGTGACAGACAGCAATAAAAAACTGGTGAAAACACTGGCAGTTTGGGGCAAAGACGAAAAATGGATCAATTCGAACTATGTCTGGTGGCGTCGTTATGGTCGTCAAATGCCAAATCTGGATGCCGTCGCCAAACCATCACGTCAACCGGGTCAGTATAAATTGGCTTGGGATGGTAAGGATGATACAGGTAAAGCCGTTGCCGCAGGTCAATACGTTGTGCATGTCGAAACTTCGCGGGAGCATGGCGAGCATTCTTATCAGACTTTTGATTTGGATGTAAAAGCCAAAACATCTAGCCAAAATCTCCCAGCGCAAAAAGAAATTGGCGCATTAAAACTGAATTTCCAGAAAGTGAATTAATCGTTAAAAATATAGACTGGGATTTTATTCGTGTACCAACGCCGTGATTTTTACCGCCATGCACGTTATGTGCATGGCTGGCTTTCTGCTTTTGCCTTTCTGGTTTTAATCTTTTTTGCTCTCACGGGTTTATTTTTAAATAATCCAGACTGGTTTAAATCTTCTGCCCAGGAGCAAACTCATCAAATATCCATTCCTCAAGAGGTGTTGGAAAAAATCCAGCATCAGGAAAATCCTAGTATGGCGTTATTGGATTACATTCGTCAAAAGCAAAGCATTGTTGGACGTTATCGCAGCAGTGAAGTGTTAGATGATGAAGTGATGATCCGACTGGAAAGCCCCGCAGGAACAACCGATATTTCTGTACTACTGGATACAGGTGAGGCGGAAATTACCCAAAAATCAGCCACCTTAGTATCCGTACTGAATGATTTACACCGCGGTAAAAATGTCGGAACGTCATGGCATTGGCTGATCGATATCAGTGCGATTCTCATTTTATTGCTTTCTCTGGCAGGTTATATTTTATTTTTAAGTATAAAAACTCGTTTAGTGGCACATCTGCTGCTGACCGCGGCCAGTCTGGCGGTTTTGATACTCTTGGTTTGGTGTGCAGTATGAGGACATTTTGATGACCTCTGCGATCATTTGCATTCTGGTTGTACTTTCAGTTTTATTATTTGTGCATCTTTGCGTGATTGTGATTTTATTATTCAATCAGCGTCGATCTTCTGCACAGGTGAATGTCAGTCATGAGGGTTATCTGGTGGTTTATACCAGTCAGTCTGGTCATGTAGAACATTATGCCAAACAATTTGTCCATCAATTACAGCAATCGGGGCAGCTCAGTGCTGTTCTGGATCTACAATATTTGTCGATCTCCGAATTAACCGCCGCCAAGAAAATCTTATGGTGCGTCAGTACTTATGGTGAGGGTGATGCACCCGATACTGCGCGAGCGATTGCCAAAAAAATGTTAGTGCAATCACTGGATTTATCTGAACAGCAATACGCAGTTCTAGCCTTTGGTGATCGTCGTTATGCGCAGTTTTGTGCATTCGGGCAGCGTTTGGATCAATGGTTGAAGACTCAGCAGGCACAACCACTTTTTGAAATGATTTGTGTCAATGCGCTGAATCCGCATGATTTGGAGCAATGGCAGGCTCAAATTGAACAATTGACTGAGATTAAACTGGATGTAAAAACTAAGCATCAGGCATGGCAGCAATTTCAATTACAACAACGGAAATGTTTAAATACAGGCAGTTCAGGATTGCCGATTTTTCAGTTGCAACTGTATGCTCTTGAAACAATGCATTGGCAATCTGGTGATATTTTCGAAGTTCAATGTGGCAATGCTGAAATGGAGATTCAGTCGTTTCTAAAAGCACACGCCATTGCAGATGACATTCTTCATCAGCCTGAGTTGAAACAACAATTACGCCACAATAATCTCAGAAATATTCCGCTACGTTTGGTTGATGAAGCGGTGGAGGCTTGGGTGCAGCGTTTCGATCCATTGCCGAGCCGTGATTATTCGATTGCCAGTATTCCAGAGCAGGGTTATGTGGAATTGGTGATTCGCCAGCAACAGGCCGAACATGGTCTGGGTCTAGGCTCGGGTTGGCTCACGGCTGCTTTGGCGATGGGCGAGAACATTTCAGCAAAGATCCGTTCAAATCCATCCTTTCATCTAGTTCAACAACAGCAAGCACTGATTCTAATTGGTAATGGAACGGGAATCGCAGGGCTGATGTCGCATTTACATCAACGTGAACACTGGCAACAACAACGCAACTGGTTGATTTTTGGTGAGCGGCAGCAACAATATGATCATCTTTATGCAGAGCAGTTACAGCACTGGCAGCAGCGTGGTTTTTTAACAGATCTTGACTATGCTTTTTCGCGGGATCAGCAACAAAAAATCTATGTGCAGGATCGACTGTTACAAAAAGCAGATCAGCTCCGACAATGGATTGCAGATGGTGCTGCCATTTATGTCTGCGGTAGCTTAAGTGGCATGGCGCAACAGGTGGAGCAGGTGTTGATTCAGATTTTAGGTGAAATCCAATTAGAACAACTTCGTGAACAGCATCGTTATCAACGTGATGTGTATTAATATCAATAATTATAGGCTATCAATCATTAAAGCACATAAAAAGTCGTTAAAATTTAAGCCATAAAAAAGCCTTCTTGTAATCGAAGGAGGCTTGAATGTGGGATAAAAGAACCGTTGATTCGGGTGTCTAATCTTAAAATTTCTTCTCGATCGTCAACAGAATATTGGGAATCGATTCATTGATTCTGGCTTGATATAAGCTGCCATCAGATTGATTACGCAAATATTCCTTATAATCTGTACCGAGAATATTTCTTAAACTCAAAGTTGCACCCCAGTTATGGCTAAAGTTTTTGGTGGTGCTTAGATCAACTGTGACTCGCTGATTGGTGGTACGGTCATAAGGTTGATTATCCAGTGCGCGTGTGAATTTGGGGGTATAGCTGATATTTACGCTGTTCGAAAGTTTCCATGGTTTATAGCTATATGACAGGCCAGAACTGGCGGTATAAGGCGCAACGTCACTGGCCAAACGTTCATTGCCATTTGTATCTTCAATACTGACATGAATAGTTGAAACCTGTCCTGTCAGCATCAAGCTATGTCCTGCTCCAGTTTCTTTAATCGCATAGCGCCCCGTCAGTTCAGCGCCGTAAGCAGTCGCTTTGTCTTGGTTGATTGGACGTTGCACATAGCGCGAACCTTCAAGCTGAATCACATTTTCAATATAGTCTTTAATTTCACGATTAAATGCTGTCAAATTAAAACCACCCGCAGGTGTGTTGTAGCCGAGTGTTGATTCAATCGCAGTAATTTGTTCAGGTTTTAGGTCTGGATTACCGCCTCGATCTGGATTATTCAAACTTCCTGCATCGCTATCGGTCGAGATAGTCACAGTTGGTGCTAAACGGCTGGCATTAGGTGCCTGAAATGCCTTGCTTAAATTGGTTTGTAGTGACCAATGGTCGTCAAAATCATAACGATGCGCCAAAACTGGACTTGCATGTTGATCACTATAATCGACCAGACCACTGCGATTAATCCATTCTTGTCGTACACCTAATGTGACGGTTTGTTGATCGGTAAAACGCCAGCTTCCCTCGCCATAAAGTGCATAACGTTCTTCATCAAGTGTATTGGCAACATTGCTTTCCAGTTCATTTTTGCGGGCTTCAAAACCAAATTTGATTTGTTTATTTGGATCTAGCTTTCTGACCCCATCGTAACCAATGGCGTATTCGTTCACTGTTTCATCGGTATAAACGTCACCCTGACGAGTACCTGTCAGTTCCGTTTCATTTTGATGTTCACCTGTAATACGAACTTTATCCGAGCCATCATCCGTTTTTCTTTCATAGCGCGTATTTAAGCGAATACTATCATTTTGATCTTTTTGAATTTGATCCTGACGTGTTCCATCACTTTTGGTATTGCGATAAAACAGATCGGCTACCAACTTTTGAGTGTCATCAATCGCATATTCCAAACGTGGAGAAAACATTTGCATGGTGCGGTCGGTGGTTCTTTGCTGTTGACGTTCGCCATTATTATCAATGGTTTTGGTTACTGAAGTCGTATCTTGCCACATTTGATTGGCAGAAAGACTATAGCTCCATTGGTTATCACGACCATCGGTTTGTACGCTGACTTGCTTGCGAACTTCTTCTTGCGGACTGGATTTGGCGATGCCATAGCCGACACGTACATTGCCATTGATTAAGGTATTTAAAGGCTCTTTTAAAATAATATTAATGACCGCAGAAGAGGCCACAGAAGCTTGAGCAACACTTGGTTGTTTCACCACTTCAATACGCTCAATCATATCGGTAGTGATGGTATCAATGACAGACATGCCACCACGGGGTCCGCCCTGAACAGGTTCTCCATTGATGAGAAATGTAGGACCTGCACCACCACGAAAACGCATACCCGATGCTGGATTGTTCCCACGTGGCCCTTGACCAGGCGCAGGCATTTGAAAACCAGCGGCGCGACGTAATGCATCACTGACGGATTGGTCGCCATATTGCAGCATTTCTTCGCGGGTAATGATGGTTTTAGGAATTGCACTGATATCATTATCTTTGCTGTTTGGTTCCGACGCCGCTTTAAGAGTTATGGTTTTTAGGGTTTGGGTCGGCGGTATTGCAGGACTAGATTCAGATAGAGCACTTGCACTATTGCTTGCTGCTGCTGAGGGTTCTGCATCCGCTCCCCATGAATATGAACAAATCGAAAGTAAAGCAAAACTAAGCGGTGAAATCTTCCAGAAAACATGAGCTTGTTTCATGATTCTTATTCCGTTTGGAGTTAATTTTTGCGCAGCATAGCTCACAATTGTGGAGGAATTTTAAAGAAAAATAACAATCTAGCCTCAAATGTAAAATTTATTTATTATTTTTTAGTTGGTTGATAAAAAGATCTAAAAAGTGATAAAAATTAAGATTTTCATAATATAAGTCATCAATAATTGTAGTTTTTTGCCTCAAAAAGTTACTTTAAAAAAAGTAATCATCATTGGTTTTTTATCTGCACCTTATCAGAACGAATCCATCGCAAATCTATATTGTTTAGAAAAACTGGAAAATTTAAAAAATTTGATAAGATGCTATGCACATTGCTTAAAATAATATTGAGACGATAAGCTCTCAACATATTGAATTCTTGATCCTTTGGAGCATTGCTCTAAGCGACACGTATTTTCTATTTTCCTTGTGAAAATCATGATGCGGTTTAGCGTGGCTCAATGGTCTGTTCGACCCATTTTTATGAGATTGAGTCACCTCATTAAAATTGGTTTTTTAATGTGAGTAACAAACACCAATAGTTTGAATATCCGTTCTAAATTTTCTCTGGAAGAATTGAAAAAAAGAATCCTTAATGGCGTGATGGGGAGAAATCCAATCTGAAGTACGGCTTATCGAGGTAGCAAAGTGTTAATCTTCAATAAGAAGTAAACAGGATAAATTTACGCCAAGAATTTTCTGATGACGCTAAGACCATGATCTGTTTATAGGCTGAAATACAACTTTATTTTTAAACCATTTAATATTTCTGAGCGATCTAGCTGGATATGGGCCTGAATCGATTCTAATGCAGATTTTACGATGGATAAGCCAAGTCCACTGCCGACAATCTGAGATTGTGTTTCCATTAGTCTAACAAAACGCTGCATGACATGATCATATTGTTCTGGTGCGATACCACGACCACTATCATGAATTTCGACCAAAATACCATCAGATTGTTCAAATAATTTAATGAGAATTTGACCATGTTCAGGACTATATTTAATCGCGTTATCAATCAGATTGAGGAAAATACTTTCCAATGCGCTAAGCGTGGCTTGGACTTCTATTTTTTCATTAAAATTATCGATATTGACCTGTACATCAATATCTTTTTTACGAGCATTGGCAAGCAATTGACCTGTACATTGGCGTATGATTTCAAGTAAATTCAGAGGATACAATGCTTCACTCGAAAGTGCTTCCTGATGCGCCAGCGTCATGAGTTGATGCACCAGATGTGACATTCTTTTTAGATTTTGTTCCAGATCATCAATATTTTCCTGATAAAAAGGATTGTCTTTTGGTGTTTTAATCAGCAAGGCCGTTTGTAAACTTAAGGCAGTCAGTGGTGTTCTGAGTTCATGTGCTGCATTGGCAATAAATTTTTGCTGTTGTTGTTGGGCATCTTCAATTCTTTTAAATAAATAATTGAGTTCATCTATGGCAGGGGTAATCTCAACGGGCAAGTTCTTAACTTGCACCTCAGATAAATCATTATAATCTCGCTGCGAAAAGGTAGTCTTTAACTCGGCAAGGGGTCTTAAATGATATCGGATCAGAAAGTAAACGCCTAAAATTGCAAAAGGCATAAAAATAAAATAGGGGATTAGCATATTGAATGCCAATTCACGGGCTAAATTTTTTCGTACAAAAACCAACTGGCTAATCTGAATCTGCTTATCGGCAAGCGGCAAAACATAAGCTACAATTTGGCCGCGATGGCTATTCTTTCTAATAAATTGGGCCTGATCCAAATGACCGACCAGATAGTTATGATTTTTAATTAAAACAGGAAGTTGATCAAGGTCAACAATATCAATAAAAACATCTCTTTCGCCATAGCGACGGTGAGGATCATAGCTCGAAAGTCGAGGTGGAATATTGACACTGGCAAGAAATTCCGCCATTTTTTCCATTTGTTTATCAATCACTTCCTGTGATTCTTCCAGCGCAATTCGATACGCAGAAACTGCAATCAAAACCAGTAAAATAATACTTAAAACAGAAATACTCCAAGTCATTCGAGAGCTTAGAGGTTGTTTATGATAGAAATGCAGCAGTTTGCTAAAAATCATCTTTCTCCTGTTTTAGCGAGTTTCAATACAATATCCTAATCCTCGGACGGTACGAATCAAATCTTTACCCAACTTCTGTCGTAGTTTATGGATATGCACTTCAATGGTATTACTATTCAGTTCTACATCCCAGTCATAAAGTTTTTGTTCAAGTGTCTGACGAGAAAAGATCTGATTAGGATACATCATGAGAGGCTCTAGAACTGCCCATTCTTTTGCAGAAAGCTCAACAATATGTCCTTGTTTTAATACTTTACGCGTGTTGGGAAACATTTGAGTATCTCCGACTTCAAAGCAGATTTCCTCAATCGTCGAAAATTTACCTCTACGCAGAACTGATTCAATCCTGGCGACCAACTCATCAAAATCGTAAGGTTTTACAATATAATCATCTGCACCGAGTCTAAGCCCTTGAATTTTATCTCGGCTTTGATCTCGTGCACTGATAATAATGACCCCTAATTGTTTTAAATCAGATTTTTGACGAATATGTTTAAGAACTTCCAAACCTTCTAATTCAGGTAGACCTAGATCAAGTAAAACCAGATGATAAACATGATTAAAAAGTAAATCTAAAGCTTCGAGTCCTGTCTTGGCCCAATCGACATTAAATTTTTCATGTTTGAGTAATCGGAAAGTTGATTTACCAATCATGAGGTCATCTTCGATATAGAGTATTTTTATCATGAAGCACCTGTATGAAGATTAAATTCTAACAAAGAGGCAAGGCGAGCACACTTTAGATCAAAATATTGCAATTATAACTCGGCCCATTTACGCATCAGATTATGGTACAAGTTAGTAAGTTTGATCACTTCCTGATGTTTATCGCCTAATTGCATCCGTAAATTTTGGATGGTTTGATCCAGATTAAATAACATATAACGTTCTGCATCATCTCGTACCATACTTTGCACCCAAAAAAATGAAGCAATACGACAGCCAGAAGTCACGGCAGTCACTTCATGCAAGCTGGTCGATGGATACAAGATCATATCGCCTGCGGGTAATTTGACTTCATGATAGCCATAAGTGTCTTCAACTACCAAATCGCCACCTTCATATTCTTCGGGTTCACTTAAAAAAACCGTACAGGATAAATCCGTTCTTAGACGTTCATTTGTTCCTCGAATGCGTCGAATCGAATTATCGACATGAAAACCAAAGGCTTCATTATTTTCATAGCGATTAAAGAGGGGAGGAATAATATCCAGAGGAACCGCAGCAGATAAAAATAAAGGGTGTTGCCCAAGCGACTCTAAAATAATATTACTTAAATGATGCGTTAAAGGGTGGTCTTCTGGAAGTTGCTGATTTTGTTTGACCGTGGCTGAAAGTGTTCCCGCGGTCACTTTTCCATCGACCCACTCAATTTTATTCATTTCTTCACGAAAATATTGAACTTGTTCTTTGCTTAAGACATTTGGAATATGATGAATCATTGTGATACCTATCAGATGATCAATTGATCATAAATAAAAAATAAAATAGCCTCGGAATGAGGCTATTTTATCTTAAATCCCATAATTAAAATATGGAATTAGTATTTAAAGTTTAATGCAACAACAGCACTGCGGCCTTCTGCTTCAGTAGCAAAGTGAGATGCATAAGCTTTGGTAAAATAGCGTGTATCAGATAGGTTATTTACATTCAACTGTAAGTTGATATTTTTGTTCACATCGTAGCGAACCATGGCATCATAACGCACATAACCCGGTACCCATTTTGTATTGGCAGCGTTGCCGTAGACTTTATCCATGGCAATTGCACCAGCGCCTAAAGTCAACTGCGGTAACACTTTATAAGTTGTCCACAGTGTTGCGCTGTTGGTCGGAACGTTTGGAAGATCCTTACCTTTAGCTGGATTGTTTGGAGAACATACACCAGTACGTGAGCAAGATGGTCCTGGATCAGTTTGTTCACTATCTAAATAAGTATAGCCTGCTGATACCGCCCATTTATCCGTAATATTTCCGTTTAGACCTAGCTCAATACCGTCAACCTTACTTTCCCCGCCATTGGTATAAGTGGTTGGATCGATTTGAATACGTGTATTTTGCTTTTCTGTACGGAAAATGGCAGCCGTTAGATTCAGTTTATCGTTGAAAAGATCCCACTTCGTACCCACTTCAAAGGTACGTGCTTTTTCTGGATCTAGATCCTGATTGTTTGCATTGACTGCTGTTTCAGAACCATCGCCAGCATCGGCGCCTACAGGGTTGGCAGAAGTTGCATAACTTGCATAGATTGCGCCATTTTCCGTTGGTTTGAATGTTAGACCCGCTTGATAACTAAAGAAATCAGTATTGTTCTCTAATTTAGCACCAGTGGCATTGGTTTTTAGTTCAGTATCAAACTTGTCCCAACGTAAACCGAGGTCTAACAACCATTGTGGGTTAAATTCAATATTATCCAATAAATAGATAGAGGTCGTTTCAGATGTAGTCGTGGTTACGGCTTTGTTGGCCGTAATAGTTCCGAGGAAACGATCACTTGAATTAGGATTGAAAGTCGATGTACACCAGCCATTAGAAGCGACCAAACCTAAGCTACATGCACCGTTTGCAACAGCGCCAGTAATTGATTTTGTATTTGGATCGGTAATGGTATAGCTACCTTTATCTGACTCTGCTTTACTATATTCAGCGCCAACATTGAAACTGTGTTTCAGTGTACCAGTATTAAATTTACCCGCTAAAGACAGTTGATCAGAAAAAGTATCAGTATCTGTAATTCGGCTGTTTGCACGACGCCAGATACCTGTATCTTTTAATTCACCTGTCGTTGTATTAATAAAATTACCCTGACTATCATCTGGTTGAGTCCATACATAGTCATTCTTAGATTTGTTATAAACAGCGGTATTACTGATTGTAATATTGTCAGTCAAATCATGTTCAAGTTTGATGGTACCAATTTGATTTTCCTGTTTTTGAAAATCGCGGTCTTTCCAGCCGTAATAAATACCCTGTTTAACATCAATTGGCTTTCCAGAACCAGCAGCATAATTATTTGGATTGTTATAAGGAACACCAGAGTCAGGAGTATCATCCGTTCTTAAATAATAGTAACTTAAAGTGGCACGAGTAGCACTGTCCAGACCGAACGTGATACTTGGTGCAATACCCGCACGTTTATATTCTGTGCCATCACTTTGTCCAGCTTTGTCATTTTCATGTCCCATAACTGCAACACGAGCAGCAATGCCATTACCAAAGTCTTTATTCGCATCTAGAGTAATACGATGATAATCATCTGTACCATTTTGAATAGAACCTTCTAAAGAGTCGCCTTTCTTGGCTACTTTAGAAATCATATTGATGCTACCACCGACTGAACCTGCACCGCCCATTGACGATGAAGAACCTTTGGTGACTTCAACTTGTTCGATTGCGAACATTTCACGGTTTTGTGAAGTGGAGTTACGCATGCCATCGATATACATTGAACTTTCAGAGCTATAACCACGAATAAATGGACGATCACCATTTGGGTTACCGCCTTCACCTGCGCCCAAAGTAATCCCAGGTACAGTACGTAACGCATCGCTCAACGTCGTAACATTTGTATCTTCAATCAATTGTTGAGAAATAATCGCAACAGATTTTGGCGTATCAAGTAAAGGAGCAACAAATTTTGCATTTGCAGAATGATCAACTTTTAAAGATTCTTGTTGTGTTGCTGTTGCTGCACTTTGGATAGTTGGAAGTTGAGTCACATTGTCTTGTGCAAATGTAGGTACAGCAACCACCGATAATGAAGAAGCAATTGCAGATGAAACAATTTTCTTTCGCGTTTTGATAAAAGCCATTGTTGCCCCAATAGTTAATAGTCAATAATAAACAGTATGCGAATAGTAATGATTCTTAATTATAGATACAATCTATTTACATTGTTATTTTCGATAAATTTGTAGAAAAAGATAATATTTTTAAATATTTTAAGCTTAATAATAATGATTATTAGTAGGAGTTAATTTTGTTTTTTCTTCATACATTCTTCACATTTTATTTGTATAAAAACAGAAAAAGATTTAATAGATATATTTCTGGTTTTAGAAATATCAAGGATATCCTTTTCGATATTATCATTGTCTAATAAATAGGTTTTTTCACATTCTTCACAATATAATCGAATAGAACCATTTTGTTTTTTTATTGAATAGTAAGCCTGTTGATCTCCTATTTTAAAGCGTTGTATCACGCCTGCCATTTCCAAAGCTCTGAGAGATGAGTATATTGTTGATATATAAACGTTTTTACTGTTTTTTTGAGCAACTTTTCTCTCAATTTCATAAGCGGTTATTTCTTTATCTGCCTCAATTAATGTCTGTACGACATGAATTCTAGGTAAAGTAGCGCGCATTTTTGCTTTTTTTAAGATATTTAAAACAACTTCTTCCAAGTTATTACTTTCCATGATAACTCTATTAATACATGTGAAAAGTGGTATTTTAACAATTAGTATAAAGAATGCCTATGTTTTAGAGTTAAAAATAAAAAATAAAAGCTTAAGTAAGTCTTAAGAATTAATTTGTATAATATTTTTAATCTTCAAATAAAAATAAAATTATGTAGAAATTGTGAAGAGAATCATCAAGAATAAAATATCTGTTTAATCGAATTTTGAGAAGTAGAAATCATATTTAATCTAAATTGGGTAATGGTTTAAGTTATGTGTTGAAGAAATTCAAGTAAAGATCTGATTATATATTTTATAAAGTGATTTTGATTGCAATGTCTTCTAGTCAGAAAGTCAGACAAGTACTTTGAAATTTTCCAAAAACTTAAGTTTTAGTTGGAATTAGAAATCCTAACTTTTTGAAGATCAAAATTTCTAGATATATTTTTTCAATACTTCCAAAAATTTTTCGAGTTCCTGTTCATTGTATTGATTTTCCTCTAGTACGTGGTTTTTTAAATGTTGCTCTACCAATTCATTCATCAAACCATTGATCGCGCCACGGATAGCAGCCACTTGTTGTAATACATCAAGACATGAAACATCTTCATTGCTCATGGCGCTATGTACAGCATTCATTTGTCCTTGTACACGCTTAATACGATTTAAGATTTTGCGGTTGTCATGCAGATGGCTCATAGACGGACTCAAATAATTTAAATATACTCTGGGGGAGTATATTGGATTCCTAAAAAAATGACGAATAATATTTTATTAGATCAACATCATCATCAATTTGATAAAGGCAATCCATTAGCACAAAAGAAAATTCTCTGGGCGACCATCCTGACCGGTGTCATGATGATTGCTGAAATTTCTGGCGGTATGATATTTAACTCAATGGCCTTATTGGCAGATGGCTGGCATATGAGTTCCCATATGGTGGCACTTGGTTTGGCTTATCTTGCATATCGCGCGGCACGTTATTATTCAGCCGATTCCAGATTTTGTTTTGGAAGCTGGAAAATCGAAGTTTTAGCAGGTTATAGCAGTGCCATATTATTGATGGTCGTTGCGATCGTGATGGGTTTTAGTTCGATCGAAAGGTTATTCAATCCTGTAATCATTTACTATAACGACGCCATCGGAATTGCCGTGGTGGGTTTAATGGTGAATTTAGTCTGTGCCTGGTTATTACATGACGATCATTCAGATCATCACCATTCACATCATCATTCAGAACATGAACATTCTCATGGACATGATCATCAGGATTTAAACCAAAAAGCCGCTTTTATCCATGTGGTGGCGGATGCTGCCACTTCAGTACTTGCCATTATTGCATTATTCGCAGGTAAATATTTTGGATGGAATTTCTTGGATGCTGTATTAGGAATTATCGGAGCAATGCTTGTAGCAAAATGGTCATGGGGTTTGATTCGACAAACTGGAAAAATTCTTCTGGATGCTGAAATGCAAGAACCTGTTGTAGAGGAAATTAAGCAAGTCATTGAACAATTTGATAGCATGATCAAGCTGATGGATTTACATGTTTGGCAAGTGGGTAAAGGGAAGTTTGCCTGTATTTTATCATTACAAACAAGCAATCAGTTTTTAACGCCTCAAGCTATCAAACAGGCTTTATCCATTCATGAAGAAATTGTACATGCCAGTATCGAGATCAATCTTATACATTAAGATGATTTAGAACCGAGTTTTAACCCGCAAAAGTGGAAATGTAGTCAAACTATTGAATTGATCTACTATTTCATTGATTTTAAATATATTTTTAAAAATTTAAACCTTTACCCAATTTTAATTTTGTCTAGAAGAGGGGACACAGTCCATATTGAGTGGATGAGCGCAGTAAAAAATGATCTGCAATTTTTATATGACGCAGCTTCAATCTAAAATGACTCAACAGACAAAAATATTGAAACGAAGCGGAGTTTCAAGTTAAGGTGAAATTACTGACATATAATGACAATAAGCGGGATTGCCATGTTTGTTTTTGAAGAAGTTTTTAAAGAAAAGAGATTATCGCTTTCTCAAGGCTTGGATTTAAGATTGCAGCGTGCATTGAGTTGGGTAAAGCAAGCAGGTCAATTACAGCATGAACTCGAAGCAAAACTACTTTATCACTCGATCGCCCTTAATGCGCTTTATCTAAACGATATCGAATTAACCTATTCACAGCGTTTACAGCAGCTCTCATCTTTCCTGAAACGATTAGTCGATTTAGATCACGAAGCTAAGATTATGCGTAATCTCACTTCAAAATTAGATGCGACTATGCAAATATTTTTGGATAGTCCTTATTTATCGTATCATTTTTGGTTATTTCAGCATCAAAAGCTGAATGAAGCACAATGGCAAGAGCATCGATTGAATGAAAGAACTCAACTGAAAAATGCCATACATGTCGCTAACTATGCAGAAATTTTAAATTTCATTTTTGCACGTATTTCGATGTTACAGATGCAAATGAGTTTAGGTGGCTTGGTCAATCAAAGTCAGGTTTTTCGTCAATTGATCGATGCTGCTTGTCAAATATTGACCACGTTATTGCCTGTTTTTATGCATATTATGTTGGAACATACGCAAGACTTCGATGCTGATAAACAGTTTTTTCCAGTTGTTCAGTTTTCCAAAGTTCAAACAAGTTGCTTTTTTTGATGGAAATACATTCGATCAATCAGTGCAAACAATGCAGCAAGTAATGTGAGTGCTAATCCAGCGCTACAGGTCATGACCCAGCCGCCATGTCGCCATGCAAAGATTCCAATCGCTGAGCCGCTGGCTGCACCCGCAAAGTATAAGGTCATGTAAATCGCATTTAAGCGTGATTTTGCATCGGGGCGTAGATTAAAAATAATGTTCTGATTACTGGTATGAATTAGCGCTAATCCCCAGTTAATCAAACCAAAACCGATCACATAAAACATAAGTGAGACTTTGGCAAAGAAAAAAGATGTCCAACTGATGAGCAGTAATCCACAACCCGCCCAAGTCAGAATAATCGTATAACCACGATCAGCCAGTTTCCCTGCATAAGAAGTAGACAATGCACCGAAAACACCAATTAGACTGACAATACCAATCATAAAGTCTTTTAAGTGAAAGGGTGGTGAGGATAATAAAAGTGCCATAGTCGAAAATAAAGTACTCATTGAAGCAAAGGCGCAAGCACCGACCAACGCACGTAAGATCAAACGCTTTTCTTCAAATAGTAAATGGCGCATAGAATTGAAAATTTGCGCATAATTTAACTGAAAACGCATCACATAAGGCAATCGACCTTTAAGTAAATAGGCGGTGAAAAACATGAATACGGCGCTAAGTAAATAAATGACCTTCCAGTGAAATAAATTGGATAATAAACCTGCCAGACTGGTGGAAAGCAGAATGCCGACCAATAAGCCACTCATTAAAAAGCCGACCACTTCCCCTATTTTTTCAGGTTTCACTGCCATAGTGGCTAACGGAATCAGTACCTGTGCAGCAACCGAAAAAAGCCCGGTCATAACTGTTCCAATCCATAACATTGGCAGGTTGATTGCAAAGCCACATAGCAATAAGCCAATGCCTGCAAGAAACATCAATAAAGGAATAAATTTGGTTTTATTGACCACATCACCTAAAGGAACAATAAACAACAAACCAAGTGCATAAGAAACCTGAGCAAAGGTTACGGTAAGTGCTGCTTGAGCTTCTGGTACGCCAAAGTCAGCCTGTATCGAGTGAATTAAAGGCTGACAATAATAATTTGCTCCTGCACACAGACCACAGGCAATTGCCATCAACCAGAGTAGAGCTTTGTTTTGGCTGATGTCAGATGTATGTTGCATTTTTGCTCTCTTATTTAATCTAAGTAGGCGGTTGCTTCAACTTCAAAAAGCATCTCAGATTTTGCAAGTTGTGAAACTGGAATGAGGGTACAGGCTGGAAATTTCTGCTCAGACCAAAATTGCTGCATAATTTCAATCAGAATATGGTGTTTTATTTCATTATGAGCAACGATCAAAACGCGTAACATGGCAATATCTTGAAGTTTTGCACCCACGCAGTCTAAAGCGATTTGTACATTACCAAAAGCTTGTCTGACTTGTTGGGCAAAATCTGCGGAAAGTTCTCCATCTGGGTTTTCACCACCTTGACCCGCAATGTGTATGATACGTCGAAACTGCTGTACTTCAACAATATGGCTATATCCGAATGGCTGTGGATTATACAATGTATCTGGATTGATGATACGAAGATGGTGAGGTGATATGAACATGGCTGATTTTCTCAACTAGATTAACGATGCCATGCTAGTATCAAAGCTCAAGTTAACTTGAGGTCAAGCGTATCATGCAAAATAATCATCTCAAGCAATTTATAAGTATTGGCGAACTGGCAAAACGCAGTGGTGTGAGTGTCGCAACTTTACGTTTCTATGAAGAAAAGCAATTGATCTGGAGTGTCCGTACCAATGGTAATCAGCGACGTTATCTCAGAGCAATGCTCAGGCGCGTGGCTATTATTAAAATTGCACAAGTGGTTGGGATCCGTTTAGAGGAAGTCAAACAAGCTTTTTCAGTGTTGCCTCAGGAGCAAATTGCCTCTAAACAGGATTGGCAAAACATGTCCAAGCTTTGGAAAGAGCAACTGGATAACAAGATTTTGACGTTATTACAATTACGGCAACAACTCGATTGGTGCATCGGTTGTGGTTGCTTGTCGATGGATCAATGTCCATTACGTAATCCAGATGATTATCTTGCTCAAGAATCGTCAGGCGCGCATTTTCAACAGGTATTGCTTGCGTTGGATCGGCTGGATCAAACAGAGGTTTAATGTTTCAGTCGATTCTTACTTAAACTGATCATCAGAACTCCAATAATATTAAGAATACATCCTAACCATTGCCATGTATTTAAATGTTCACCTAAAAAAGCAACTGCTAATAAAATGGTGAGAATCGGGCCAATGGAGGCAATCATTGCAGATTGAGATGCGCCCAAACGTTGAATACTTTGCATCAATAATACAGTAGGTAAAACTGTCACAAAGAATCCGAGCCCTAGACCGTACCACCACACACTTAGCGGTAATTGTTGTAACAGTTGGATCGGTCGCGCTGTTTCTATAAAAAAATGCAGTAGTGTTCCTGCACAGGCGACGCTCAAAGCCAGACCCGTAAAGTTCCACGAACCAAATTTTTGAATTAAAGAAGGGGTCATAAGCAAATAAGAGGCAAAAGCCACAGCACTGGCGAAAACCAGACTAACACCCAACCAAAAACCGCCCTGAATTGGTGCAATATTATACTCTTGCAGCATCACCAGAACCGTCCCTCCATAACTCAAAAAAATGGCAAACCAACTTTTTGCATTTATTTTTTGGCGATAGATCAGACTGGAGGCGAGTACAGTGAGGGTAGGATATAAAAATAAAATAATCCGCTCTAAAGAGGCACTGATATACATCAGACCTTTAAAATCCAGCCAACTGGCAAAGTAGTAGCCTAATAGCCCAGCTAAAACCAAAAGCAGCCAATCTTTCTTGGCAATGCTCTGATTATGATGCCGATTCAACCAGCAAATGATCAGGAAAAACGGTAACGCGCTTCCCATGCGTAAAGCCATCAGTACAGTTGCATCGACCAATGGTGAAATAGCATAGGTTTGTTTAATAAAGATTGCTTTGGTACTAAACAGAAATGCAGCACATAGGGCAAATAAAGAGCCGACTTGTGTTGCAGATAAAAAACGTTTCATTGAAAAGCCATGTTGGAGGGCATTGTTTGCCTCAAACTTAAGGCAAAACCGATGAATTGTATATCGGTCGAAATAAAACGTGAATCATTAGTTCAAAATATGGGTATTTATTAAATAAATAATGGGTAGCATTTTCCAAAAGTTTGCTTAAAATCCAAAAATTCAACAAGAACACACTCTGGGGGAAACATCGTTTATCACGATGTTTACACTTAAGGAAATTAGCTTGAGGAACGCTCATGCAGATCGGAATCCCAACTGAAACAGTCGCGGGTGAACATCGTGTCGCCGCGACACCTGAGACAGTAAAGAAGTTGATTGGCGCTGGCCACAACGTAGTCATTGAACGTGGGGCAGGAGTAAAAGCTGCTTATATCGACAGTGCCTATGAGCAGGTTGGTGCGACCATTCAGGATGATGCCTATCAGGGCAGCCAATTGATTTTGAAAGTTCGCGCGCCACAAAGCGACGAAATTCAAAAACTTTCAGCCAATACCACTGTTGTGGCAATGTTTGACCCATATCGTAATCCTGATTTAGATCAGTTCGCGAGTCAAAACGTGTCTGCATTTGCGTTAGAGCTATTACCGCGTACCTTATCTCGTGCCCAAAATATGGACGTTTTATCTTCTCAAGCCAACTTGGCGGGATATAAATCTGTGTTATTAGCTGCGGCTGAATATCAACGTATGTTTCCGATGCTCATGACTGCCGCGGGTACAGTAAAACCTGCGCGTGTGGTGATTATGGGCGTGGGTGTAGCAGGTCTTCAGGCCATTGCAACTGCAAAACGTCTTGGTGCTGTGGTTGAAGCGACTGATTTACGTCCAACAGCGAAAGAACAAGTAGAGTCTTTGGGTGGAAAATGGTTAGACGTACCAATGTCGCCAGAAGAACAAGCCCGTGCAGATGAAGCAGCTAAAAATGGTTACGGCTGGACACCGGGCGAACAGTACATCAAAGACCAAGCAGCAATCGTGGATAAAGCGGTTTCCAATGCTGATATCGTGATTACCACTGCACTGTTGCCGGGTCGTAATGCGCCGCGTCTCATCAAAGCTGAAACCGTCGCTAAAATGAAACCAGGTTCGGTCATTTTGGATATGGCAGTTGAAACTGGCGGAAATGTGGAAGGCTCTAAAGTCGGTGAAACGGTATTTACTGAAAATGGTGTGAAAATTTTGGGTGTTCCGAATATTCCATCGACACTTTCGACCGAAGCTTCTGCACTTTATGCACGTAATGTTTTTAACTTTGTTGAGACATTATTTGATGCCGACAAGAATTTCTCAATTAATCCAGAAGAAGAAATTCAAAAAGCCCTATTGGTCACTCATGGCGGTCAAGTACTGCTGAAACGTGGTTAAGGAGATCTCTCATGGTTGAAACGATTACAATTTTCGTCCTTGCCATCTTCGTAGGTTATTACGTGGTTTGGGGCGTGACACCTGCATTGCATACGCCACTTATGGCAGTAACCAATGCCTTATCTTCGATCATTATCGTAGGTGCGATGATTCAGACGGTGGGTCTGCCAATGATTGGGGTTGAGGGAAATGTGGATTTCCAATCTATTAATGTCGTGAGTGTGCTTGGCGCAATTGCCGTGTTCTTGGCCAGTATTAACATTTTTGGTGGTTTCGCAGTGACTGCGCGCATGCTGGAAATGTTTAAGCCGAAGCAGAAGAAATAAGAGGACTGAAACATGGAATTTATTCGAGACAATGCGGGTTGGTTCTACCTGATTGGTGCAGTTCTTTTTATTTTGACGTTGCGTGGCTTGTCTAGCCCCAAAACAGCGATCTCAGGTAACCGTTACGGTATGGTCGGTATGGCCATTGCTGTATTGACCACGTTTTTTGTGGCTGATCATCCTGTAGTCTGGATGATTGTAGGGGCAATGGTATTGGGTGCAGTGGTTGGTATTAGCCGTGCACGTACCGTTCCTATGACCCAAATGCCTGAAACGGTTGCTTTAATGCACTCTTTAGTCGGTTTGGCTGCGGTTCTAATTGCGATTGCTGCAATTTTACACAACAATCAACTGACTGCATTATTTGCACAAAATGAAGCGGCGTTAACTGCTGCGGGTGTTCAACATGCCCACATGAGTAAAGTACATTTATTCGAATTGTTTGTCGGTTGTTTCGTTGGTGCGATTACCTTTACTGCTTCTGTATTTGCCTATGGTAAATTGGCAGCCAAGAAATGGGCGAAAACCATTTCTGGTTCATGGGTAAAACCTGTTCAAGCCTTGATTTTTATTGCAATGTTGGCGTGTGGGATTTATTTCTTTACGACAGGCAACATGGCTGCATTCTGGTCAATGACCATTCTTGCACTAGCGTTTGGTTGGGTGTGGATTGCCCCTGTCGGTGGCGGTGATATGCCAGTTGTGGTGTCACTGTTAAACTCATTCTCAGGCTGGGCTGCTGCGGGTATTGGTTTCACGCTTGAAAACAATATGTTGATTGTAGCGGGTTCATTGGTGGGTTCATCAGGTGCAATTCTGTCTTACATCATGTGTAAAGCGATGAACCGTAGTATCATCAATGTATTGTTTGGTGGTGCAATGGGCGGCGCTGCGGTTGCAAGTGCTGCTAAAGGCGAACAAGTTCAACGTAACTATCGCTCAGGTTCAGCAGACGATGCAGGCTTCCTGATGTCAAATGCGGATAGCGTGGTGATTGTACCGGGTTATGGTATGGCTCAGGGCCGTGCACAAAATGCAGTGAAAGAGTTGTGTGAAATCCTGAAAGAACAAGGTGTAAAAGTTCGTTTTGCGATTCACCCTGTTGCAGGTCGTATGCCGGGTCACATGAACGTACTTTTGGCAGAAGCTGATGTTGCTTATGAAGATATTTTGGAAATGGACGAGATCAACTCAGACTTTCCAGCGACTGATGTTGTATTGGTGATCGGTGCCAATGACGTAGTCAACCCTGCTGCAAAAGATGACCCAAGCTCTCCAATTTATGGTATGCCAATTTTGGAAGCACATAAAGCACGTACGATTATGGTGATCAAGCGTTCTATGGCAACGGGTTATGCAGGTCTGGACAATGACTTGTTCTATAACGAAAAAACCATGATGGTGTTTGGTGATGCCAAGAAAGTGGTAGAGGATATGACGAAAGCTGTGAATGGTGGTGGTCACTAATCTGACTCGATATTAAAAAACCACCTTCGGGTGGTTTTTTTATGCTTTAGCTGATCAATAACAAGGATATGGTTACGAAGATTGCTTCAATCATCAATATTCATCTTCAGATATCGGTTAATCTGCTTTTTATTTTATTCGACTTCTT
>Ga0099800_1121_pt1 | contig 21696 bp, 22 predicted proteins | sample Uncmet6_SortRC_1_FD_89868 | JGI IMG/M metagenome (GOLD analysis project Ga0099800, IMG submission 89868) | Marine eukaryotic communities from CALCOFI LINE 67, Pacific Ocean - CN11_C50_N6_SortRC_1 | ecosystem: Environmental > Aquatic > Marine > Oceanic | place: Pacific Ocean: Monterey Bay... | reverse complement strand
GATCTCTATTAGAAAGAATAGACTTTAGTGCACTCTAATTAGAGCCCTCCTAGTTTTTTGTTCCAAAAAGACGAGGAGGGTCGCATTCGCTGGTTTTTATCTAGGATAAAATCCCTAATTAGAGTGGACTTTAGTGACCCTTTTATAATCCTAATCCTAAAATCCAATTTAACAACAAAGACCAGAATTTGGACATGGCAGCGCCGCAAAAAAATTTTGACTTTGGCGCCTCAAAAGGCGGCCATGAGCGGGGAGTTCGGCGCTGCGCGTTTGTGGTTTTCTAAATGAGCCCTGATACTCGCGATATCCAACGAGAAAACCGGGGTTCAGGGACCTAAATTTTCGGTGCTCCGGCCTCCGCCGCCCTTACACGACGAACCACAAGCAAACGGGGTCGTCTCGAACTGCATTCAAACGCAGAGAAGAGCGAACGCAATTTGACTGCAGTGTACATAAATGCAATTCCACTGCAGTCCAAATTGAACTGCAATAGAACCGAGTTTGCTTTATACGGCAGTAGAATTGGGTGGAGTCTTTCGCAATTCAAACGCAATTCAGAATTTTGTGAGAGAGAGAGAGACTACAGAACACAGCCCAACTCGCGCGCAACCCGGCTCTCAGGAAGCGCCTCCCCCAGCAGGGGGAGAAGTAGGTATATCAAAATCAGAATGTAAAGCAAAATTGGTGGCCGTTGTCGGCGCTGTATGTTGTTAAATTGGATTTTAGGATTAGGATTATAAAAGGGTCACTAAAGTGGGTTTTGGGTTATTTTTTAGTACGGACCCAGTCTATTGATCTTAGTAGATCGCGCAAACCCAGAGAAGCCTGAAGTCTCAGGGCGAGATATCCTCCCCTCATCATCAGTTGGGGTGTCGGGCGACGGAATCTCTCCGCGTTGCAAGCGCTTCGGTGCAAGGTGCTTTCTATCACAGACACACGATCAGACAGACGGTGTTGTTGGTCTAATCGATCCGCTGCTGCAATTGCGCAATTGACGATGCCACTTGGTACGACGATACCTCCAACTATGGCATCCAACCGATACCACTTGGTACGACGACAGCCTACGATGCCGCCGCCGACTGACCCCACCCCGTCTATCTTCCACGCGACCACCCCCACCGGAGCACGAGGAGGGGGCGTACGTCTACTTCCCCGACGAGTTGCCTACGATTGCCGTCAAAATGGTCCCCAACCCCGAGGCCAGCGGCGACAATAAGGCAATGAAGTTGACGGCGCACCACCCGAACATATGCTCCTACCTCCCGACCAGAGCCTAGAACATGGCCCATGGCGGCTGGCAAGCCATACCGATGGAACGGCTCGGCCACTCCCTCGAGGACGCACAGCGTCACTTCCCGACGGGCATGCCGGAGCTGCTGGCGGCGAGCGTCATGGCCCAGGCGATGGACGGACTCGGGTTCCTCCACGCTCACAACTGGTCTCTCACTATGTCGCGCACCAATGTATGGGTCACTACAGAGACACAGTGGAAGGATGTCTTCACCGTCCATGTGAAGATAACGGACGTTGCGGGCGGGAAACAGTGCGATCGGTACCAGGGGACGGGGCAGCAAGCACGAGCCCACGACTTTCGGCACGCGCTCCGAATGGCCAACGACCTGACCCGCGACCCTACCTCAACGGAGCAGAGCAAGGTACGGTCTGTCGCCAGTGCCTACGGACGAGCCATTGATGCCGCTGCCCACGACGGCTCGGCAGTCGCTGCCCGCGACCACTTCCGACACGCCTACGAGATCCTTCGCACGCCCCCGCCCGCTGGCCGACCGCCAACAACCCCTCCTACCCGGTCACCTCCGGTAGAGGGGACGAAGGATCACGGGGAGGACGACGAGGATGAGGATCCCGTGGCCACCATCTGCAGGCAAAGGTAGGAGGCGAGGGGGGGGGGAGGAGGAGCAGGAGGCAGAGGAAGAGGAAGCCGAGGCGGAGGCAGGAGGTGAAATAGAGACAGCGGGGGGCGAGGAGGGTAGGGACGGCGACGAGGACAATGGCGATAGGCCGCTGCACCCCCCCAGGACGCCTACAACCGAGACGACCAGGAAACGCCAACGAACCCCGGGCACCACGGAATTCCAACATCAAGCCAAGATTCAGTGTTGTGGCGACTCCAGGTGTACCGGGGGGGACATGCCGCGGGAGGCGGCGCAGTGGACGAGGCGCGGGGGGAAGCAGCAAGGAGCCGCAGCATCACCAGCAGACAACGAAACGATTCTCGTCGACGGCAAGACTATGGTCCTTGGACCCGCCGAAGTGGCCGCCTATAACAGGGCGATGGGCCATAAGGAGGAAGATGAGCCCGTGGCTGAAGACTGAAGATACCGAACCCGCCCGCAACAAGAGAACGAGAGCGCGGAGGCAGACGACTCGGACGACGACGACCAGACAGCAGAAACGGGCCTCGGGCCTAGCCTCGCGCTGGCCCCGGTCTCCACCCACCCTCGCGAGGAGCAATAAGCTAGGGACCTTGACGCAGCCCACACCACGTGACACCACCAAACCCCCCCAGCCAGATAGCGCTCAACATCAGCATCTAACTCACAAAAGCAAGAAGCAGTACCAGCCACCAAAACCAGCAATAAGGCAGCAGAGACCCCCAGGAACGACGGAAGCGCCCCTTAGGCCGCTATAGCTGCGATCCCACTTCCCACTTCCCATCAACATGATCCATAGAGGGCCGGCCGTGGCGGGGGGTACCGAGGCTCGCACCCACCGGGTGCTGAAGGTGATCTTCTACCCAGAAGAACACAGCAAAACACGTGTTGCAGGAGGCAGGAGGAGGAGAATTCCGCCCCCTCAGGTCCGACCTCATGCGCCTGATATGAACCCTCCCACCTTCCGCTTCCCACCTTTTAACGGCGGACCCACGCAGGGGCCGTGGCCAGTTCGCGTCTCATGCGTAGAGACTTTTACTCAGTTTGCTTTTGACTTCACCTGGCAGGAAGCCGGGGGAGTGTAGGAAGTGACTCTAGTAACGCTTAGGACCCACGCAGGGGCCGTGGCCAGTTCACGTCTCGTGCGTAGAGACTTGTACTCAGTTTGCTTTTCTTCGGCCCTGCACACCGCGTCACGCCCGGGTCCGCGCCCACGGCGACGTGTTTGGTCCGCGGTGAATATGAGTATGAGGAACCAATCTACGTTTAAAGCGCGGGTTTCGGTTTTCGGTTTTCGGTTTTCGCCATCTCGATTCCCCAGCTTAGGACCCACGCAGGGGTCGTGGCCGGTTCACGTCTCATGCGTAGAGACTTGCACTCAATTTGCTTTTCATCGGCCCTGCACACCGCGGCACGCCCGGGTCCGCGCCCACGGCAACGTGTTTGGTCCGCGGTGAATATGGGGAACCGAGCTACGTTTATTTACTAGAGCTGCTGATCAATAAACACTAGGAACCTATGTTCGGCCCGACATATGTGGCTCACATCCCGCCAATCGTAGTTTGGTACAGCAGAGATTCGCTTTGTTATGGGGTCGGGGCGCGTGTGGTGTATCTAACTGCAAAATGCAAAAAAAAAAAAAATGTATTTCTACTTCTTTACCAATAGCTACTACAAATTCCATTGCGCAAGTAAGCGACATATCGTTGACTTTGGCTTTAACACGCTCAAAGTAGCACGCCCTGTGGCCTGTGGTTCTCACGCGAAATATAGAAAGTGCAAAGAATTTCGGGGAAAACCATCGGCTTCGTCTTGCGCGATGGTTTTCCCCGAAATTCTTTGCACTTTCTATATTTCGCGTCTCATCGCAGAGGCCATGCATCGCGTTATGCAAACATCGATGTTGGTGTTGGCACAGCGAGACCACCTGACCCACGTTTACGACAGAGGCTTTACGTGCTTGGGCGCGTGTGCTCCTCCTACTGCGCTGGAGTTTAATGCGGATATGGTTCTGTTTCTCTGCCTCTGCCGTGCCTGAATGTGGAAACTGTGCTGCTGCTAGATCGCAGTCCCGCATGAGAAGAAAACGAGCAGACGAGAGGGCAGTGGCGCCCTCCACCGCGTCGAAAGGCCGATCAGTGTGAGGTGCGGTCGTGGTGTCGTGAGTGTCATAGATCCCACGGTGTTGCGATCTGGCGGGAACACAACCGTCAATAGAAGTGATATCAATTCTGGAGTGGTGAGACAAATCCCAAAGTCATGACGCCGCTAGCCGCGACCAAAACTAGAAGTCAAAAACAAATCCGAGTCGGAACCTTTAAGGCGCCGAAGCCGCCTGAGCGGCGGCATCGCGCATGTGGTGCAGAAGACCCGAAGGTGCGTCATCTGTAACACTACGGAGCGGCGCGTAGCCCGGTCGGCGGTGGTCAACGACCCCGCGGCCGCGGCTCGGCAACGCCGCGATGGCGTCTCGACGGAGCGCGTCATCGATACAAATACCGACAAGGCCACAAACGGAGAGAGACAATCCCGAATGCGGCAGTAGTCCAGCATCCGGCGAAGGAAGCATTGCCAAATCCATCGACCTGCTGGTCGGCATTTCCACCCCCGCCGCCGCCACCGTTCCACCTACTGCCGCGCCGCGTCTTGTTGGACGGCCGCGGCGCCGCTCCGAGTCGGCCCCTCCGAAGTCCAGGGAAATTCGGGGTCGTAGTCGCTCGCTCGTTTCCCGTCGGCGTCGTCGGCGTTCGAGGAGGCGCCGAAGGCGAGGAGAAGCATGGCCATGTCGCGATGTCGCTCGCGCGCGGCGATGTGGAGGGCCGTCTGGCGGCGCCCGTCGCGGGCGTTCACGTCGGCGCCCCCCGCGAGGAGGGCGGCGGCCCCGTAGAGGCGGTTCCGCTCGGCCATGCGGTGGAGGGCCGTGCCGCCGTCGCGCGGGTCCACGTCGCGCACGCTCGCGCCGCACCGCACGAGGTCGCCCGTCAAGTGCTGCGAGAACTCGTTGACTGCGCAGGCGTGCAGCGGACGCGCTTGGCCTCCGGACCGCAGCAGCGTCGGCGCACGGCTGAGCAGCATCATGCAGGCCTCCAGGTCCGCGTTGCGGATGGCGTCGTGGAGGACCTCGGGCGTCCCCAGAGGCTTCGAGCGCGCCGTCCTATTGTCCGTCATGGGGGAGGATCGTGGCCATCATGGACTGAATTTATTTACCATCATATATATTTATTTAGAGCTATTGGAAATCCTATTTTGCGGACCGGCCCTGTTGGAGAACCTCTTGGTTCTTTACATCGAGTGGTTCGACTGCCCTGACCAGAGAAGGGTTGCCTCTCGTTTGTCTCGGGGTTTAAGGATATCTGGTTCTTTCGGACACGTCGTGAGCAGCAGCACCCGATGGTTAGCGACAAAGGCGGCTGGTACTATTGGAAGTGCGGAGGCCGGGCTTCTTTAAACTATTTACTCGAGAGAGACATGCTTCGTCATCGATTTCCTTTCCCTGTGGGGGAAGATACACCCCAGACCACCCTTAGTCACCTATTCTGACACGATTTATCTGCCCATAGTCACCCATAGCCCACGATTTATCTGAAGAGATCGGGCTTTCTCGTGGTCTGAGATTTATTTCTCTTTTTGGGGTATTCCAACACCCGGCCATATTCTACTGCGACGCTACCTTGCGAGGTACCAAAATCCATTGACCACCCATAGTCACCCATAGTCTATTTGTTGGTTCCCGCCATCGATTTGCTGAAATTCATTGACCACCCATAGTCACCCATAGCCATAGCCATAGATTTGCTCGACTGCCCTGACTACAGAAGGGTTTGCTTTTCGTTTGCATCGGGGTTAAGGACTTCTGATTCTTACGGAGTGACTGTAAAGTCGCGGTGAAAGATTGGCTTTTAAAGTTGAAACATAAAAAAAAAAAATGAATCTTTCGGACCATGGCGGTTACTGCAGGCGTCGACGGCGCTTGGTCGTTTCTCGGCGAGAGGAGTAAAAAACCGATCTTTCCCTTAAGAACGGACCACGGGAGTGGGTTTCCCTTAGGTCCACGAAATCCCCTTGAATTTGAAAGTGCGACCCCGTTGTCAGGAGGTGCCGTGGAGGTCCCAGGCAATCGCAGTCAATGACCAACGACGACCACCACGATCCCGACGAGCACCTCTGCGTGGTTTTGCATGGACAACGAGCGCCGCTGCCTGTACGTGCCGTGCAACCACCTGGCGGTGTGCGCTGAGTGCGACGCGGACATCATGGCGGCTTCTCTGCCGTGTCCGATGTGCAACGCGACGATCGACCGGGAGGTGAGTGTGGGCAAGGGGGGGCGTGAGGAAGAGACAGCGAGGCAGGGGCCGTGGGGTTAGTGTGAGGAGCTGCTCTTGCCGCGTCTCGTCGGACCCATATTGATTGAAGATGCGATGATTGAGACTTGAACTGGCAGCCAGCACGCCTTTCGCATCCATCAGTTTCAGTTTCAGTTCAGACTTTCATTCCGTTTCACTACAGCAAGATTCTTAATTTATCAGCGTATAGGACTAGAACTTTTTTGGGTGAAACTCAATTTAGTGGAGGCGCGTCACACCCTTCGATTGACTTCGAATCCCAATTGATTAGGTCAGCACCCAAGGCAACCCCGGTCTTTGTCCTTATAAATTATCCGAAGCCGAGTGATGGCAGCGACGCGCGATGAGTGACGGCGGGTCCGGCCACCAAGGGCCTTTCATCAGCCTGCCCTTGCTGGGGCAGGCGCGGATTCACGCCAGGTTGTTGAATCAGCGCCCCCCGCCGACCACGATTGAAGACCCACCGCGAGCGGACCTCCGCCCTGCGCATGGCGATGCGACCGCGCCCCGCCACGCCAGGGGCGGCGGAGGCGGAGGCGGGGGAGCAGGCGGCGGCGGCGGTGGCGGAGAAGGCGACGGAGCGGCGGACGAGGAAATGTCGCAACTTGCGGGAGGGAGTTTTTGGCAGCAGCAGCAGCAGCAGCAGCAGCAACAGCAACAACAACAGCAGCCGTCACAACAGCAATTTCAGCCACTCCCACCACCGCCGCCGGAGATGACTGCGGGGATCGTGTGCGCGCAGGAGTGGCCGCGGCCAGCGGAGCAGAACGGGTCTTTCCCGCGCTCCGCGGCGGCGGTGGCGGCGGCGCCGTCGCCATGGGCCACGTCCCCTTACGGTCCGTCCTCCGCAGCGCCCGCGGTAGGACCGAGTTTCGCGGTCATGGTCGAGGCCGACGACGACGACGTGTTCGGGGCCTGCGCCAAGGACAACGACGGGGGGGCGGTGTGCGGCGCGGGGGGCGTGTGCCCCGTGTGCCGCGCTGCGGGCTCGGTGGTGGCGACGGCCATCTCCGCGGCGACGGCGGTGACGGCCGCGACGACGGAGGCGGCGGCCGCCGTCGCGTCGACGAGCCACTCGGTCGCGGACGAGATCTTCAAGTTCAACGAGCTGCTGAAGATGGGCGCGCTCTCCGACGAGGAGTTTCGCGAGGCGAAGCAGCGCTTACTCCTCCCCCAAGCCAACAGCACCAATACGGCGTCGTCGTCGTCGTCGTTGTCGTCGTCGTCGTCAACGGCATCATCATCATCAGCATCATCATCATCAGCAGCAGCAGCATCGTCGACGATGGGATCGTCGACGGCATCAGCGTCATCGTCGTCGACGGGCGTCATGGCCACAGCGGCAGCGGTGGGGGGGGGAGACCACGTCCGACCGCTGCGACAGCTTCTTGACGACCCGGAGCACGTCGCCACCGCCACGTCGCCGCCGCTCCCTACTCCCCCTTCTTCTCCTCTTCTCCTGTCTTCCGATGCCGCGGCCCCCGACGTCACCGTGGCGGGTATCTTCGCCGCGGCCATCTCCAGCTCGTCTTCTTCCTCGTCGTCGTCCTCTTCCTCTTCCTTTTCGTCGTCGTCGTCGTCGTCGTCGTCATCGCAGTCGTCTTCGGCTGCATCGCTGACCGCCTCGTCGCTGCGGTCGGAGTCGGAGTGCAGCTCCTTCACGGGATCCATTTCCGACGTGGGCTCCGCTTCAGAGACCTCTTCGGTCATTTCGTCGTCCTCCGACTCCGATTCGTCGTCGTCCTCGTCGTCGTCGTCGCGTGCCCGGTCGTCGTTCTTTGCGGACGGGGCCCGATCGGACGACGCGCCCCTCGCGGACGTTCCCAGCACCGTGCCCGAGCTGCCGAACTCCTACTTCCACCGCGCCAGCTTCGGACTGCTCAAGGAGTCGGTGCTCTGCTCCTCCGCGTCGTCCTCCGACGGCGACGCCGGGCACCAGGCCCTGAGCAACATGGCCCTCACGTCGCGTGGGGAGGTCGGTCGTCTCACGACGACGACGACGACGACGACGACAACGACGACCATGACCACCACCACTACCAGCGGTGCTGGGCAGCAGCAGCAGCAGCAGCAGCAGCAGCAGCAGCAGCGCCGCTACCGCCAGCACCGCCAGCAGCGGCAGAAGCGGAAGGTCGGCGCGCAGGGAATGGGGTAAGTGTGGTGTTTGGCAGATTTAGGTTGATTGATTCGTTGGTGCACCGTTGCGGTCATCCTTTTCCTCTTTCTCTCTCGACATTCCTTTTCCTCTAAACCTCTTTCGTTATCTGTCTCCCCAATGAATGAATGAATGAATGAATGAATGAATGATCGGCGGTCCTTACTTGACTCAGGGGCGTGGGCAAGACGATCATCGCGGCGGCGCTAGCTCAGGACGAGGACGTCCGTCGGAGCTTCGAGAAGATCGTGTGGGTGTCGGTGGGTCAGAACCCCAACATTCGGGAGCTCCAGGAGTCCGTACACGAACAGGTGAGGAGGCAGCAGATGCGAATAGGAAGTACTGACTGACCCTCGTCCGCTACAAGTAGTCTAGTCTAGTCTATACTCCCACCATTTGCAAAAATTTCGACGCGCGTGGTAGTAGCTACTACTACTACTACTACTACTACTACTACTAGTTGGTGTTGTTGTTGGTGCAGCGGTAGATCAATGATGATGGCTGACAATCCACACAATACCTATCCCATGACCCATGAATGAATCAATGAACGAACGAACGACCCAATGAACCAACGAATGATCGGTCGATGATCGGAAGTTGGCGGGGGAGCGTCTGCCGGCGACGGCGACGTCCTCGGACCTGGCGGCCATGTCGATCCGGCTCGCTGCAAAAGGCCACAAAGTGATGCTCGTGCTGGACGATGTCTGGCACGCCTCGCACGAGCGGCCCCTCAACTGCCTGGACCCCGACAACGGCGCCAGCAGACTCCTGTAAGTCAGAGAGTGAGTGAGTGAGTGAGAGAGTGAGTTATTTAAGTCAACGAGGTATAGTCACTTCCTCAGCCAGTCAAATTAAGGAATCCATCCATCCGATCATCAATCCGTGACTCAATCCATGCATCGATGAACGAACGCGCGCACGCACGAAACATGAACGGGCATGGCAGGGTGACGACGCGCATCCGCGGGCTGCTGCAGAACGCCTTCGAGGTGGACGTGGGCGTGCTCTCCCGGGACGAGGCGCTGTCGCTGCTGCTGGCGTCCGCCGACATGGACGAGGCGGCGGTGGTGGGCGGCGTGAGGGGCTCCCAGTACGAGGGCGGCGCGGAGCTGCGCAGTGCGCTCGAAATCGTCGAGGTCAGTGAGTCAGTCAGTGAGTCAGTCAGTGAGTCAGTCAGTGAGTGAGTCAGTCAGTGAGTCATCGGTCGGTCGGTCGGTCGGTCGGTCGGTCGGTCGGTCGGTCGGTCGGTCGGTCGGTCGGTCGGCTAGTCCATGGAACTATTGCAGTAGATCTTGAAGTCTGAATGGCCTTCGTTGGTTCGTTGGTTCGTTGGTCAGCGCTTGACACCCTCTATTGAATCCAAAGTCATCTGATAATAACCAAACAACAACCGCAACACCGCCACCCATCCTAACTCCATCCAAACCCCTACCATCCTAACTCCACCACTCGCTCCTTCCTTAGCTCTGCGGTCGGCTGCCGCTGACTTTGGCCATCGCGGGCGGCGTGGTGCGGGGCAGTGGGCAGGGCTACACCGAGGACATCCTTTCGGTGCTCAAGGAGGGGCGCGTGGGCAGCCGACTGCACGACAATATCCAGCAGGAGTGCTCCTTGGTGGGCAGCTTCGACATTCTCGAGGACGAGGACGGCACATCCCTCGAGGAGCGCGTCATCGAGTCGTACGTTTGCCCGTCCGTCCGTCCGTCCATCCTTTCGTTCGTTCTTTCTTGTATCCATCCATCCATCTATCCATCCATCCTTCTATCGCAAGTTCGGAAGAATAGATAGATACCACACGCCAAACCGCGAAGCACCTTCCAAATGATTCAATGATTGATTGGTTGCACCGCTGCTACTGCTACTGCCATCCTTCCTCCTTTCGGCAACTCCTCACCTCTCCCCACGGAATAATAAATGAATTCCACCCATCGTTCAACCATCAAAAATGAACCCCTTACTGCACGTTGGCCTCGTCGAACACGCCCCGAAAGGTCGCTGCGCATGATCCAGGGCAAAAGCCGGGCGCTGGTGCTGCGGGTTTTCTTCTTCTTCGACCTGTTCGCCGAAGATGTGGCGGTCCCCGCTGCCTTCTTCGCGAAGATCGCCGGAGTCCTCGCCACCCGCAACAGCTGCGGCGCGGCGTGCCAACTGCTCGAATTCTGCGCCGAGGACTGCGGCGACGGAGCCATCGGAGAGCAGAAAGCGGGCGGCGGCGCTGGCACGAAGGGGTCCGTTGGGAGGGATTTTTCCGGTGACGGAGTGGACGAGTGCGGGGGCGAAAACGACCAGCAGGAAGGCATGGAAGAGGAAGAGCTGTCGGAGCACAAGGCTAGGGTGCTCGTCGGAAGCGCCCTCGGCACGCTGCTCAAGTGTAACCTCATCCAGGGCTCTCTCGCCCCGGGCGGTAGCGGCCTGCGCGTGCACGACGTAAGCTCAGTCCATCCATCCATCCATCCATAAACGACAAAATAAAAAAAGTAAACGACGAATCAATGACGAAGAAGTAAAACTACTACTCATCATGGCCCATGCAAAACCCCTCTCTTTTTATTGGAATAACGAAATCATGGAAGGTGGTGCGGGACTACGTGCACAAGCGTGTCAAGCAGAACGCAGCGCGAACCGCCGGGAATGTGGCAGTCCACGGCATCGGCGACAAGCACAGCGCCGGCAGCAAACAGGCCGCCAGCAGAAACGGCAGCCGCGGTGGCAAGTCCTTCGGTGGCAAGTCCTTCGGAGGCGCGTCCCGCGCCACGAGGCAAGCATCCCAAGCAGCCGCCTATGGATACGAGGAGCGGCGGCGGGCGCTGCAGCGGGTGGTGGTGGACACGATCCTCGCGGCGCGGCCGGAGCCGGGAGGCTTCGCCAACTGCCAGAACGCCCCCGTGGGCTCCTTCGAGCGCTACGTCGCGCGCGAGCTCTACTACCACATGCGCGAGGCCCTCCTGCGAATCGGCGACGGCGAAGGCGCCGGAGGAGAAGACAGTGGAGAAGACAGTGGAGAAGGGGAACCGATTTCGACGAGGAAAGAGGCGAAGAAAAGCAGCAGCAGCAGCGGCGGTGGCGGCGGCGGCGGAAAGATAGGGGGGGCGAGGGGGCGCACGAGCAGCGAAGAGACGACGGGAGACGAGGCAGAGGGAGAAGGCGAGGCAGAAGGCGAGGCAGAAGGCGAGGGAGACCGCCAAGATGCCACGCCAGATGCAACGCCTGAGGGCGAGGGCGTAAACGAGGAAGCCTGGAATGGCGGAGAAGAGAAGGAGGATGGTCGCACGGAGCACGAGGGTGATGACGACACGGATGGTGCTGACACGGAGGAGGCCGGGGCTTTGGAGTTGGAGTTGGAGGCTCCTCCAGACGCGTGGCTGGTGCACCGGGACACGGTCATCAAGGCCAACGCCGCGACGGCTTTCGGGTCGGAGCGCCTCGCGGCGCTGGCGGAGGCGCGGGAGGCGCGTGGCGACCTCGTGCGAGCGGCGCGTGCCACTTGGGCTGCCTCCCTGTGAGTCCCTCGCTGAATTTGAGAAGATGGCGTCGGAGTGCCTCTCTTTCCCGGATGGCTGGTTGGCTGGCTGGCTGGCTGGCTGGCTGGCTGGCTGGCTGGCTGGCTTCTTCGCTTGCATCGCACCCATCATCATCATCACTATTATTGCTTTCATCCGCAGCAACATGTTTGGTTCTGGCTGGCTGGCTGGCTGGCTGGCTGGCTGGCTGGCTGGCTTGCTGGCGTGCTGGCTTGCTGGCACACACCCAATCAATTCTTTTTTCATCCACGCTTGCTTGCTTGCTTTCTTGCTTGCATACTAACTTCATCCGTCCATCTTTCCAGGGTGCGCGGCATCTCTGCAGGCACGCACAAGGCGATGCTCCTGCGGTCGGCCGAGTTGCTCGAACGGGCCGACGACCCCACCGCCGAGCGGTTCGAGTTCGAAGTGCTCCAGGTGGTGTGGTGCACCAACGAGATGATCAGCGAGCGAAACATGCGCTGGCTCACTCGCGGCAAAGTCCTCGCCGAACGTTCCCGCGACATGAAAGTGGAGGTGCGTTCCTTCGCCCATTCCGTCAATCAATCGTGGCCCTCTTCGGCGTTGTCGGGTGACGGATGGAAATCTGTTGGCCGGGCCTCTTTCTCCCATTGGGCTGACCGACTGGCCTACTCACCGACGTTCCAACTGAACCAATCACCCAATGCATGCATCACAAAATGAAGGACGACGGCGACGGGTACACGGCGTACTCGCGGCTGGCGGTGCAGGAGACGTACTGCAAGGTGCAGGCCCTGGGCCTCATCGCGGCGCAGGACGTGCAGGGCGGCTTCGAGAAAATGCTCGCCTGCATCCACTTCTCCCACGCCTCGGGCGCCGTCCTCAAGGGCAAGCCCTCCGTCGCCTCCTACCTCCGGGTATGTATGTGTGCATGAATGCATGATCATTGGTTGGTCGGTTGATTAGTTAGTTAGTTAGTTAGTTAGTTAGTTCGCTTTATGCAAAACTAAAGAAAAAGGCTACTATTTTGATGTCACGATGTCACTCCATCCTGGCCTTCCTGTCTTCAAGGGATGTGGTGTCATTCATTCATTCATTCATTCATTCATTCATTCATTATCTTTGGAACACCTTGTAAATGGGTCGAACTACGAATCCATCAAATCACTTCAGGAGATGATGGTCCCGCACCTGCTGGCTTTCTGCATTTCCTCGTCGCCCAACCCGCGCTGGGACCCGACCATGTGCGGCGGCAACGAGGCGGCGCTCGTGAAGGGCATCAACTCCTACGACTACAAGGTCTGCGGCTCACAGTGGCGGGCGCACCGCACGGGCGTCGATTTGTACCGCCAAGGTGCGTCACTCAATCCGTGCCCCGTCTGTCTGTCTGTCTGTCTGTCTGTCTGTCTGTCTCTGTCCGAATGTCCGAATGTCGGACTCAACTATCGATTGCTCAACAAAAACACCGACCAACGATCAATCAATCCATCCATCCATCCATCCGTCGATTCCTCAATCCCGTCAACCCCTCCAACCCCAGGCTGCTTCATCGCCCCGCTGCTGCTGTATTACGGGAACCTGTCGGCGATGAAGACCTGGCACCGGAAGACCATCGAGGCGATCCGCTCGGAGCGGGAGGCCAACACCGAAGGCTTCTACTCGAGGCGCACCACCAACCACTCGGTCTACGCCTGGGCCGAAGTCTACCACAATTTTTCCGTGGTGTAAGTCATTCATTTTGCGACACTACCAAAGAACGAATCAATCCCATCGCACTGTTACACTAGTTTCTTCCATGCTGTCTGTGTTGCATCGGTGCCTTTTGGAGCACACGACTTCTCCATTTGGATGGCATGGAACCCATTCAGTATTTGCTCCTCCTTGCTCATTATTACTCTAACACGTGAACATAATCACTGCTGAAAACGCCTCACTTAATTCTCGGTCCCATACCAGCGCGCCGACGCTGGTGCTGCTGGGTCAGGAGGCCACCGCAGCGGAGATGTTCCGGGGATGGGGGTTCGGCTGGAACGACGACGGGTTCGATTACCTGCAGCGCGTGATGGCCGACATCGCCCAGTTCCTGCCCATCGTCTTCGAGAACGACGAGGTCTTCGTGCGCCTCATCCTCTTCCTCGCGTCCTCCTCACCCAAGTCCGCCGAGGATAAGACTAATCATCCTGGTCAAGGCCAAGGTGGCGTTGGTAATCGTTTAGGTGCGTGTGGAGACGCCTCCGACTTCGGAGCCGACAACGACAAAGACGACAAAAACATCAACAACGAGAACGAGAACGAGAACGAGAACGAGAATGAGAACGACGATGGCGGCAACGCCGCGACCAACTTAGTGGTGGATGCGGCGGAGGTGAACGCGTGGATCCCGTCTCCTGCCGCCATCGCCGCCCTGGAGCGCGAGCAGACGGGCCCGGGCGGACAGCCGACGGCCATCTTACAGTGCTTTAGCGTCTACGACGTGACCTCGTTCGGCGCCCGCGCGTTCCTCAAGCTCGGCCGCGACGACGACGCCTACGAGCTCGCCGCGATCACCGTGTCGCCGGAGCAGGGCACGGTGAAGAAGATCACCCTCGTCAGCTGCCACTCGATCCTCGGCCAGATCGCGGCCAAGCGGGGCAACTTGGACGAGGCCGAGTCCCACTTCGCCCACGCGCTGCAGGAGGCCAAGCTCAGCCGCCTGCCGATGCTCGAACTGGTGGCGGCGCGGGACTGGAAGAAGCACCTGCTGGATCCGCATGGGCGGGGGGCGGGCGCGGCGGAGGCGGTGATCGACGACGCGTGCGCGAGGATGAAGAAGACTCGCGAGGAGGTCGCCGGAGTGCTGTGCCGCTGAGCCAAGAAGAAGAAGAAGAAGAAGAAGAAGAAGAAGGTGGGGGAGGCGACGACGAGTTGGTGAGATGGTAATAATGATAGCGATTATTATCGATCGTCGAATCATCCACCGACAACCACTGAAAAATGGGAAGAAGAAGAAGAAGAAGAAGAAGAAGAATAACAACAGGAAAGAAATGAAGCAAAAGTTCGGAACTATGATTCCAAAAAAAATAAGCAGTAAGAGAGACGTGAGACGTGAAGTACGTTGCTGCGCGCCACTTGCAACCGGAACCGTACCGCAAAGTGCTTGCAATGGGTTGAGAACACCAAACGGATTGAACCTGCCCGCGATAATTCGCGCGAAGGGACTGCACTGAAACGCATTCGAAGAATTTACATTTGATATGCATGGCGCGCGCACCGTCATCGTCGTCACAATGAGAACCATGGAGGGAATATAGGTGGTAAAGAAGTGCTCAAAAGAGAATCGATATCTCGGGAGTAGCATCACAAGCAGCAGCAGCAGCAGCAGCAGCAGCAGCAGCAGCAGCGGTAGCAGTAGCAGCGGTAGCAGCAGCGATCGCAGCATCGCAGCAGCACGCCAGCAACGGCAGCAGCAGCAGCAGCAGCAGCAGCAGCAGCAGCAGCACTGTGATGGGAAGAAGCACACACCAGCAGACCAGCGGCTGCAGGGCCGAGAGCAACTATGGTTATTTCTTTATTTTAAAAGAGGGGTGTGGTGTCTTGTTTTTGTTTTTAAAGGGGAAAAGGGGGTGGTGGTGTCTTGTGGGGTTTTAAAAGGCGCGTGTTGGTGTGGGTGAGTAGCCGCGCTACTGGTTTGGTATGGTTTGGTGTAGATATCGCAGTGGCGCTACGCCAACGCTCCTACGCCACCACCACATCTACCATGCTTATCTCCCGGTCGATCGCCGCGTTGCACATTTGGCAAGGCATCCGTTTTGAAAAACGCCTTCCGTTTTGAATTGGGGATCTCGACATCTGCAGAAATTGAATCTCCTTCTTCAACGGTTCGCCACGAGTCACCATCTCAACCGATTTTGAGAAGTAAGCACATTTTGGAAAGCCAAGACGACGTTCTTGAAAAGTCTTAAGGCAGACACATAATGAAAATTCAGTACAAAGGATGAATTTTACCGTTACAATCGCAGATTTTGGAGAGGCAAAAAGGAGGCATGATCTGATTATTTATTTGACCCTCCGTATTTTCAAATTATTTTCGAGCAGTTGAAGCAAAGCTTCCAAAGAGGGGGGCGCGTCACACCTGAGGGGAATAGGCCAGAAGTCCTCATTCCCGGATTCCAAAGTCAACAAACACACCATGGTGAACCGTCGCCTGCTCTGCGCCCTGACGGCCGTGGCGCTCCTTCCATGCTCCGCGAGCACTGCGACGATGCCGTCGAGCATCGATGCTGCTCCGCGGCCGCGCATCCTGCGGCCTCCTCCGGGGGCGGCGCGGGCGCGGGAGCTGTGGAACGAGACCGTGACGACGCCCGTGGGCACCTTCGCGCGCTCGACGAAGCAGCGGGTGGTGGGGGGGGTGGACCGGCTGAAGAGCATCTCCCCCCTCGGCGGCGTGAAGGGGCTGAGCGGCTTCGGCTTCGGCCGCGGCAGTGGGGGCTCGGACGGGGACTTGGACGGCGGCGGTGGCGGCGGCGGTGGCGGAGAGATGCAGGCGACCATCGACCAGCTTGTGGCACGGTCCTGGAAGTTCCTGCTCGAGGACAAGCTCTGGGGCTCGCCCGTGATCGACGGGAGTGACGGGCAGGTGTGGAAGCACTGGCTGCCGAAGGAGACTTACGGGCGGGAGAACTCCGTGGTCAAGGCACGCGGCATAGTGAAGGCGACCCCCGAGGAGATCTTCAACATGATCTTCGACTCGTCGCGCACCAAGGAGTACAACAAGTACTCGGTGGGCCGCACGGACATCGTGTCGCTGTCTCCCTTCAGCAAGGTCGTATGGAACCGCACGAACCCGCCGGGGACCAAGAAACCGCACGACTTCTGCACCCTCATGCACGGCGTGCCCTCCGCGGCGGCCCCCAAAGGCAACGGCACCTACCTCCTCATGACCACGGCCGTCGAGCACCCCCAGGCGGAGCCGTCCTCGACGTACCTCCGGTCGGAGATCCTGCTCGGCGTGAACCTCATGCGGCCCGTGCCCGGCCGGCCGGGCTTCACGGAGCTGACCACTGTGAACCACGTGAAGACCACGGGAGTGCCCGCCTTCCTCGCGGAGAAGGTCGCCGCCCGCTCCGCCATCGACTTCATCCGGAAGGTCGACGACGTCCTCGGCGGCGGCGGCGGCGGCGGCGGCGGTGTGGCCGCGAATGGTGGCCGGAAGAAGGGCGTCAGCGCCCCGAAAAAAGCCGCGGTCGCGGTCGCCGCCGCCGGAGCCGGAGCTGTCTACTGGACCAAGAGGAGAGGAGGAGCAGCGAACCCGCCCCCGTCCCCGCCGACAGCAGCAGCAGCAGCAGCAGCAGTGGAGGTCGAGGTGGTGCACGTCGACGACGGCAGCGGCTCGTGCGTCGACAACTCGGGGGAGGAGAAGGAGGAGGAGCAGCAGCAGGAGGAGCAGGTGCGCTTCTGAGAGAGGGGTGAGGGCTTTTGTTTGTCTCTCCATTTCTCCACTCTCCAAGTTCAACGTGTGGTTCTCACTACTACGGCGGACTTATAGCTTATAGCACACCAGCAACCAGCAACTAGTAGCGGTTTTCTGCGGAGCTAATCAGGGGGAGCAGGGGGCTTGAAACTAGCGGGGCTGCTGCTGCTGCTGCTGCTGCTGCTGCTGCTGCTGGAGGCGCTGCTGCTATATCGAGAGTCGATATCGAGAGCTTGTTGTTGCTAAAATCTAAAATGCGTGCGGCACTACACCCGACTACTACTTCATGTCATGCGCCTGACCGCCCGCTCTCACGGCCTCGGCGACCTTGCTCCTGGCCTTGTTCTCCGCGTACTTGCGCACGTGCTCAATGTAGCGCGCCTTGTCGGGCAGCGTCCTTCGCACGCTCGGGACGGCGGTGGTCATGTGGTGCAGCCAGCGGTGGAACGGCTCCAGGTCTCGATCCTCTTCGTCTTGGCCCTCCTCTTCTCCTTCCCCATCGCCGTCTCCCCCGCCGGCGTCGAAGGCCGCTCCCTTCCTCCAGCGGCGAGCGCCGGGAATGCGAAAGTCCGGGCCGCGGTAGTGCTCGAGCACGTAGTAGCGGTAGGCGTGCGGGAGGAGGGCGAAGTCCACGATGGACGGGCCGGTGCCGCCCCAGCAGAAGGGCGACAGCGATGCTGTTGCTGCCGCTGTTGGGGTTGCTGCTGCTGCTGCTGCTGCTGCCTGCTGCCGTTCGCCCATGCGCTTGGAAAAGGCGCGAAGGTTCTGGAGCAGCCCGTCGAAGTGCTCGCGTCGCTCGGCGTCGCTCTCCCTGACCAGCACGCTGTAGTAGGGACTGCACAGCTGCTTGTTCACGAGCTGAGCCTCCGCCCGCTGCTTCGCGCGCTCCCAGGGGTCTTGCGACAAAAGCAGTGTCGGCGGCGGGAGCCCCGAAGGTTCGCCGCCGCCTCGGGTCGCCACGCTGCCGTCGTTGGCGAACCCCGTGTCGCTGAAAGCATCGCCGGCGAGGGCGGCCGAGGCGGCTGCTTCCGCGAGCGCGGCCGCGGCCACGTCGTTGCAGTACTCGATGCAAACGAGGCTCTCGTACACGGATCGTCTCCTCGCTACAGCCGCTGCGGCCGCTCCCGCTCCCGCCGCCGTCCCCGCCGGCTGCTCGATCAGCACAGGCACGGTCCCGAGAGGGTTGCTCGCTTTCAGTTCGTCCGTCTTGAAGTGCAGGAACTCGGACTTCTCCTCGTACCACCCCAAGGCCTCGACCCAATCGTACGACAGCTGCAGGTGCTCTAAGGCGAGGTGCGTGCGGTGCGCGAAGGGACAGAACCAGGCCGTCAGGAAGCGCAATGGTGGGGGCTTTGTAGTCATCGTCTGTGTGGGTCAAATAAATATTAATTAATTAATTAATTGGTTGCTTGATGAAGGACACACCTCGGTTGGACAGTTCTCTCCTACCACGGTGCAACGTCGAGGGGGCAGCACCGGACACACACTCTCAGACAGCTGACTCTCAGACTGCGCTCAGACCCCCAAGGTGCCGTGAGCCATGGCGTCCAGCGGGGGAGGTGGGGGTGGAGGCAAAACCAAAGCGTCGAAAGGCAAGAAAGGAGGCGGTGCAAGCGCCTCCACGCCCTCCCTCCGCGACTGCGCCAACTGCGGCGCTCGCGAACTCCCCGATGGTCAAACGCACATGATGTGCAGCCGCTGCAAGATGACCTTCTACTGCAGCACCAGGTGCCAGAAGCAGCACTGGAAGGCGGGCGGGCACAAGCAGCACTGCGTGGCGGTGGCGGACCGGCGCGTGGCTGGGGACGGCGGTGGTTTAGCAAGCGGCGGCGGCGGTGGAACAGCAGCCGCCGAAGAGGACGGGTGCGCGATCTGCCTCGGAGCCCTCTCGCAGTCCCCGTCGCAGACCCTGCCGTGCACCCACGTGTACCACCGCGAGTGCGTGGAGAAGCTGCGGTCGTTCGGCATCAGCCAGGCCTGCCCGATGTGCCGCGCGGAGCTGCCGCCGGGGCCGGAGAAGCTGCACGATGATGCGATGCGTCGGTGGTTCGTGCTTCATCAGCGCTATGGTCAAGGCGATGACAAGCCATGGCGCAGGGTGAGCAATGATGGTGATCGTCGCGAGTTGGCCGAGGTGATGCGGATGATGCACGAGGCCGCAGAGCAAGGATATGCAGAGGCGCACTGCAATCTCGGGACCATGTACGTCAATGGCCAGGGCGTGGATCAGAGTGATTCCACGGCGTTAAAGTGGTATCGCAAGGCCGCAGAGCAAGGACATGCACAGGCGCAGTTCAATCTCGGGATCATGTACGATAATGGCCAGGGCGTGGATCAGAGTCATACCACGGCGGCGAAGTGGTATCGCAAGGCCGCAGAGCAAGGAAATGCAGATGCGCAGTACAATCTCGGGGCCATGTACGAGAATGGCCAGGGCGTGGGTCAGAGTGATGCCACGGCGGCCAAGTGGTATCGCAAGGCCGCAGAGCAAGGATATGCACAGGCGCAGCTCAATCTCGGGGTCATGTACGCTAATGGCCAGGGCGTGGATCAGAGCCATGCCACGGCGGCGAAGTGGTATCGCAAGGCCGCAGAGCAAGGAGATGCACAGGCGCAGGTCAATCTCGGGATCATGTACGAGAATGGCGAGGGCGTGGGTCAGAGTGATGCCACGGCGGCCAAGTGGTATCGCAAGGCCGCAGAGCAAGGATATGCACAGGCGCAGCTCAATCTCGGGGTCATGTATGGCCAAGGCAAGGGCGTGGATCAGAACATCTCGGAGGCGCTCCGGTGGTTTCGCAATGCAGAAGCAGCAGGCGATCCACTGGCGGCGGGTGCCATTCAAAAGACATTGCAGCTTCTTCGACAGCAACAGCAGCAAGCGGCAGGGGAAACCTCTGCGTCCAGCCCATCATCATCGCCAACGCTACCATCGATCCCCATCGGTGCTCGCGTGGAGCTGCGCGGCCTCCAGGCCAAGCCCGAGCTCAACGGGCGGCGGGGCGTTGTGGTAAAATTCATCGGCTCGTCGGGGCGGTACCGCGTGCAGCTGGACGAGGAGGGGGGAGGAGAGGCGTTCAGCCTGAAGGCAGAGAACTTGCTGGTTGCTTGAGAGAGCTGAGGAGTGGCGAGTATAAGAGATGGGGGCTGAGGGGGGGGGGAGGGGGGCAGCATGTACGTCAATGGCATGGGTGTGGATCAAAGTGATGCCACGGCGATGAAGTGGTATCGCAAGGCCGCAGAGCAAGGGCATGCGAGGGCGCAGTTGAATATCGGGAACATGTACAACCAAGGCAAGGGCGTGGGTCAGAGTGATGCCACGGCGGTGAAGTGGTGGCGCAAGGCCGCAGAGCAAGGGCATGCGAGGGCGCAGTCCAATCTCGGGAACATGTACAACCAAGGCAAGGGCGTGGATCAGAACCTCTCGGAGGCGCTCCGGTGGTTTCGCAATGCAGAAGCAGCAGGCGATCCACTGGCGGCGGATGCCATTCAAAAGACATTGCAGCTTCTTCGACAGCAACAGCAGCAAGCGGCAGGGGAAACCTCTGCTTCCAGCCCATCATCATCGCCAACGCTACCATCGATCCCCATCGGTGCTCGCGTGGAGCTGCGCGGCCTCCAGGCCAAGCCCGAGCTCAACGGGCGGCGGGGCGTTGTGGTAAAATTCATCGGCTCGTCGGGGCGGTACCGCGTGCAGCTGGACGAGGAGGGGGGAGGAGAGGCGTTCAGTCTGAAGGCAGAGAACTTGCTTCTTCTTCTTTCATGATGGTGGCTTGTGGTGTGTACTCTAACTCCTGCGCAAGTGGGGCACACGCGCAAAACCCCAAGCGATCGGTTTGCGGTTTGCGAAACCTCGAGAGAAATGATTTCTGCCAGCGATAAAGACAGAGACAAGAGCGAAGCGCGAAGCGCGCGGGCGACGTCCCTGCGGACTGCGGAATCGGTAATTCTCCGCGGTGGCTTGTCGCTTGTGGGTGGAAGCGTGGAAGTGTTCGTCGTGGCTAGTAGCTAGTCTCTAGTCTAGTGTCTAGTTCTAAATTACTTACTACACAAAAAACGCCCACAAAAAGCTGCGGATAAAAAAAGGAAAAAGGTGCCTGTACTGCCACTGCTGCTGTTTATTTCTTACTGGCGGGCGGCCTTCGCCCATCATTTCTTCGCCATGGCCTTCGCCGGTCGTTTGTCGTTTGTGGGCCGCCTCTCGAAGCTCGAAGTTCTTTTATTATTTATTTTTGCTTTGTTTTGTTGAAGTCGGGGACTCGGGGGGGGTTGTACTTGGGCGCGTCGTGTGCTCCTCCTGCGCTGGAGTTTAATTCCTCTCTGCTGGGGTGTGTGTCGTTCATCCATGCTGCCTCAAGCCCAAGCCCAA
>Ga0099800_1120_pt1 | contig 21702 bp, 22 predicted proteins | sample Uncmet6_SortRC_1_FD_89868 | JGI IMG/M metagenome (GOLD analysis project Ga0099800, IMG submission 89868) | Marine eukaryotic communities from CALCOFI LINE 67, Pacific Ocean - CN11_C50_N6_SortRC_1 | ecosystem: Environmental > Aquatic > Marine > Oceanic | place: Pacific Ocean: Monterey Bay... | reverse complement strand
TTACTAAAATAAGTAAATCCATCTAAATAATTAGTATTAACATCAGGATGGTGGGATCTTAATAATGGTGTACCAGCAACTGTAAGTACTGGTGCTCCCGCGCTTCCTAAAGGTACAGAACCTGAGGGGAAAAACTGACCAGAGTATGAAACTGGTCCTGTTCCTGCTGCATTTTGGTTAAAACTGGCTCCTAAATTATTACTACTAGAAGGTGCTAAACCTGAACTTGTTTGATTAACATTTAAACTTGAACTTAAAATTGCACCCCCTGTGATAGGTCCTACTAAATTTGTAGATGGTGATATAAGCCCTATTGAATTAGGATTATTATTCCATTCTGCAGAAGATGATGGTAGTTGTGTTGTTATATTAGTTGTTAAATCTAACTCAAAAGATAAAGGATATCTTACTATTAAGTTATCAAAAGATGATGAAATAGAATTACCCCCATACATTAAAGGTTCTAATGCATGTTGTTGTAAGGTATTATGACTTAATAATTCACCAAAATAATATCTAACTTCAGATAAAGCACCATTATAACCTATATTAAAAGTACTTCCTGTTAGGTCAGCATCTGCTCCTAATTCGTAAAAAGATTGGGTTACTATTCCAAATGTGTTAAAATCTCTTATACCACCAAAAAATCCTTTTCTTACACCTCCTATATAATTACCACTGTCATAATAAGGGTTACCAAAAGATTTTGCATTATTTTCTTCAGATAATATTACTGAACCAGTGTAATGGTTAACTTCTCTTAGATGATTAGCTTGATAAGCTCCAAAACTTGCAGTTGTACTACTACCTGATATACCCTCTGTTCCTAAAAATATATTCCAAAAATCTCCATTATATATAGGAATTTTTTCTGTTTCTGCTACACTAGATGTAAATTGTGTTAATACTAACTTTCCATATTGTGTTTTATCATTAGTAGCAAATAAATCGCTACTACCAGTATAAGGATGTAATGTTAAATGTAAATCTGATCCTGATATGTCATTAAATGAAGAATGATTAGTTAACGAAAATAAATGATAATGGGTATTAGCTCCACTAGGTGGTCTATTAGGTTTTATTCTAAATTCAACTGTTTTAGCTGAAGAAGAATTAGCATTTGTTAATGATGAAGACCATTCTGTTTCTATAAACATTCCATTTGTACTAGTGTTTGTTATAGAATTTCCACTTAATACTTGTGTAAATTTAGGGTATGAATATAATTTAAATTCATTTCTATCAGGATCAGAACTACCAAACTCTTTTATATCTAATACTGTTTCTGGGATACCATAACAATTAATTAAAGCTCTTAAACCTCTTTCTGTTCCTTTAGTTTTTAAAAGATAAGGAGCATTATGGTATAAACGTTTCCAAATTTCTTTAGATATGTCTTGTTTTGAAACTATTGCATTTGATGCAGTAATTACTGTTGAAGTGTCTTGTGGGTCTAAACTTGATCCAAATATATATTGTGATAAGTCATCATTTTCAAATTGATCATAACCTTCTATACCTAATGTCTTTAAAGTATAATAAACTAAATCTTTAGACACACCTAAAGTATGACTATTATCTCTTAATTGTGTTATTTCTTTTATATGTGTCCAAATGGGATCAAAATGCTGCCCCACCATATCACAAAATAATATGTAAGGTTGGTTTTCTTCTCTATCTCCTATAAAAGTAGGAACTAATTTAGATAATTTATTAGGATTTTGAGAATCAAATATAGAAGCAGATAATAATTGACCACCATAATTTGGATTATAAGAATCACCACTACCTAACCACGTTTCTGCTTCTGAAGAAGTTGTATGTGATAATATATAAGGTTCTATTGAGTTTGTTTTAGGCCATGAATATGCTCCTGACTCAAAATACAAAAATTGTTCATAACCACTAAAACCTTGAATTAAATTTTCTTTTTTAATTTTTATAGAAGAAGATGCATTCGTATAAGCTACTGATTGTGTTGTATCCCCTGTAATTGTTTCTATATCATTTAATTGAGTACCATATAATTCAATTAATTCTAATTTATATTTAAAATTATTTAATAGTTCAGTTGCACTACCAAAATGTACAAAATTTTCAAAATGTGTAGGTGTTACTGTTAAAAAATCTAATGATGCTGTATCTACTGGTCTTATATATCCATAATCTATTTCTGGGATTTCATATCCATCTAATTTAGATAAAAGTTTTTGATAAGATGAAGTAGTAGATGTACTTAATATATCATTAAATGATTTAAATTCATTAGATACTTTAGGATTTAATCTTGTATCAATTTTAAAATTAGGACCTTTTATAGGTGTTGTAGTATCTACAGGTGGTAATTCACCTAAATTATAAATTATTTCTAGAGGATCTACTATATCTTCTACTATATTTAATTTATCACCTACAGATATGTTATCTGGTAAAGGCTTAAGTAACTTTATTAATAATAAAAATTCATTAGGATTAGATTTATCTATATCCATATTAACTCCTACTATGTTTATATCATTTTGAAAATTTAATGTAAATTCTCTAAAATAAGTCGAACTTTGAATTGTTTGGATATAATTTCTAGAATTAGAATCTAATACTGTGTTTCCTTCGGTTGTTGATAATTTTAATTCATTTCTAGTTGCTGATATTTCTGATAATTTAAAAACAGGAGTTATAGAATTAAATATCTTTCTTTTTTGTATATTTGTTTTTAATCTATATTCACCTGTATTATAACCATTTTCGTTAAGTATTTGTTGTGGATTAATATTTATTTCGTTTGTTAATCCCCCTATATTTTCTCCTGTTTCAAAATCAGAGTATTCATGTATACTATTTAATAAATTATTATTAAGATCATATATATGAACTTCTACAAAATCTTCAGCTCTACCGAATTTTCTATCAACGGATATAGATTTTAAATCATCTATATTTTTGATATCCACTCTAGTGGTATTATTTTCAGCAATTGTCTTAGCCATTTATATTATCTTTGTTTTAATATTGAAATTTCTTGTTCTTTAACTTTATTATCAGCTTCTAAAATATTTTTTTCTGATTCTAAAGTTGCTATTCTTTGTTCTAAAGATTGTATGTTATTTCTTAAATCTCTAATAATTTTATCTGAGGATAATTCCGCATCTTTTAAATATTCTCCACTTCTATTAAATAAAATAGTGTGGGATAAAGTTCCTGTTTGTGGGATTTGAAAAAATAATTTGTTGTATATTTCAAAAAAATTTGTTAATGAAACATTATCAACTGATGATTTTAATTCATTAAAAGACCTGTCTATTAGTTTATCGGCTTCTGTTATTTCATATGCCTTTTTAGTTAATTTCATTATCTTACTATTTTAAAGAAATAATCTTCGTCATAAATATTAATTCCATCATTATTATCAACTCTAAACATTAACTTATAATAACGTTCAGGTTGAAATCCTTCCATCCATAAATCAAAATACATTCCATCACTATTAGCACTTAATTTTGTATATTCTGTGTCAAAAGGAATTATTACTTCGTACGTTTCTACATCACGTACACTGTAGTAACTTGTTTCGGGTAAATATTGTACATTTAAAAAATTTGAACTTGTTACAAATGTTCTATCTGGGTATCTTTTTCTTGTTGTTAACCTAAAACGTTGTTTTGATTTTCTTTGAAATTCAGATTTATTATTATATAATGATAAAAATATGTCTCCACTAGTTAAAGTAGTTCCACTATGAGAGTAAGATGAATCATCCCATTTAAAAGTTAATTTAGGAGGATAAACTGTATGTGTGTTAGTTGAAAAATAACTTAATTCACCATAACTTAAACTGTCTTCTTCTACACTTGAAGGTTTTTTAATTATAAAACCATTATTAGTTATAGCATCAGGATAAACTGCACTGGTATAAAAACTTGAAGAGAATTTTTGGATTATAGAAGTAACATCTATATCTAAATCTAAATTATCATTTTCAAAAAAAATATTTTCACCTCTAAAATCACTACCTATGTACCAAGCTCCTCCCCCTGCTTGAAAGGTATATGATCCTGTTGCTTGTGAATTAAAATTTGTAGTATCCCATAAAGATGATGTTAATTCTGTTCTATGAACCCATGTTGCCCCATTTGCCTCTTGAAGACTACCTGAAGCTATAAAAGGTGGATTTGATTCATATCTATGTGTTCCCTCATTAAAAGACTGTGATAAAGGAAAAGCTTCAATTACATGACTATTTGCTAGTTGTTTATGTTCAGTAGAATATAAATTTAAACATATTTTTAAATTGTTAGATGTTACTTCTTTTGCTACACCTGATAATTTATTTTCTATAACATCTTTTATATCTATATTTTTAAACTTCATTAATATACGAGAAGTAAAATATGTTTCTCCTGTGTTTGATTTTTCTTCAACTAATTCAAGAATTTCATCACGACCTGTATTCATATTAGTTCGATCGGGATGACTATATATAGTAGTGTCTTTTTCGGGAAAAATTGAGTAATATGCCATTTTAATATTGTTTTATTTTACCTTTAATATCCGTATCTGGATATTTTAATTCAAAAATACTTGGATCTAAAGAAGGATAAATTATACCATTTTTATTAGCTGTTTTAAAATCATATCTAAATCTAGAATATCCTTTTTCTTGACCCGCTAAATTATTAAACACAACATTTATTACTGATTGTACTCCTTTTACATTTGCTATTAAATTAATAACTTCTGATTCTATAATTGGTTGATTTATTTCCCATTTATCTACATTAAAATAACTTTTTAATTCAGATATACAATCTAATAAAACTTGTTGATTATTATTATTTCTAAAAGTTGTAATTTCAAAATCAATTCCAAAATTAATAATAAAAGCATCCATTATATTAATAGAATCTGTTAGTGGTTTATAATAATTAAGATAAGTTATTAAATTAGTTTTAGTAGCTTTATTACATGTAGTAAAGTATTTATTTCTATCATATCCCAAAATATATAAGTTTGAAGATATTTGAGATGATTCCGTGTTTGTATTAGGTGTTTCTATGTCTGTAGATTTTACTATATATGCTTTAGCTACACTACCATATAAAGAAGGCATAGATAATGTTCTCACAATATAATCTTCTTTAGTTACTGTTCTTTGTTGGGCTGCGAAAGAAGCGGCTGTATTAAGTTTTAAATCTTCAACAGTATCACCTGCTCCCCCACCTGTTGATGCTTCTGGGTTGTTACATGCTAATGATTCTTTAACAAAAGAAATTAAACTACCATCTAAATTAGGTTTATTAGAAATATTAGTTTCTTTAATTTTTGTTATAGTATTAGAAGGAACATTAGAATTTAATCCACCCCCTACTAAATAATTAACTGTTAAAGTTGTATTTGATGGTACTTTACCATATGTTTCTGTATATAAAAAGTTTGATGGGTCTATAGATTGGTCTAACTTACTTCTTCCATCTCTACCACCTAAACCTATATTATCTGGTATTGGAACTATTTGTTCATCTGTTTTGTCTGAACTTCCCCCACCAAATTGTATTTCTAATACCCCATTAGACGTAAATCTAGTTACAAATCTTCTAGGTACTCTTTTTAATTTTAATAAATAAGGTGTTTCATCATAAAATTCATATAATGTAGGACTAGTACCTTGTATATTTGATATATTTTCAAAAACAGTATCTTGGGCTAAATAAGGGACTTCTGTGTATTCATTTCCATTTGAATCTACTATAGATTCTATTGATATAATATTACTATCTATTAAGTTTAAAATTAAAAATCTTTCTAAATTTCCTATTTCAAATGTTGTAGATTTTCTATTAGCAGATATTGCTTTTACTGATTTTTTTAATAAATAATATTCAGGATCATTTCCATCTAAAGAATAAACACTAACGTCTGTTGGGTTAAAAGAAGATGAATTACTAAAAACTACTGGGTTTTGTAATAAAAATTCTGTGCCATTCGAAGCTTCAAATACTGAAGGTTGGTTTATTGTTAATGAATAATCAAAATCTGGTATTTTATTACCTGTACTTCCTTTTGCTGGTATTAATTGAAATAAATCTATATCCGTAACTGATGTTGATGTTACTTTTGGTCTATAACCTAAGGTATATGCTAAATGGAATAAATTAGTTCTTTCTTGGGCAGTGTCTAAAAATGTTTCTTGTAATTGAGTGTCTACATAGTAAGATAAAACATCACCAACATAAGCAGCCATTTCCATAAACATTAAACCTGGAGATCCTTCTGTAAAATCATTAAAAGTATCAGGATAATATGTTCTAGTAAATTCAACTAGATCAGATCTAAAAGAATTAAAATCTTTATTAAGATATTTTATATCTTTAATAGGTGTTGTATTTGATATTTTATTATAAGCCATGTTTTTTTATTTAATATCCTCCTCCCGCACTAGGTGAAGGTGTTGAAGAATTACTTAAATTATTATCTTGTGTAAAATTAATTTGTATAGCGTCTTCTTCTCCATTGTTTATTAATCTATAAAATATACCTACATATAATTCATGACTATCAGGTGATTTATCTACAGTTACATTTACTAATTCAATTTGAGGAATATAAAGTTTTATTTGGTTATTAATTTTTTCTTTTAATGATTCCTCATCTGTAAAATTTTCAAAAAGATACTCTCTTAATCCTACACCAAAATTAGGTTTAAATACTCTTTCTCCTGGTTCTGTTAATATTATATTTAATAGATTACTTTTTACTTGTTCAGCTGTTTCATAAGTAGAAAAGAATACACCTTCAGCGTTAAAAGGAAATCTAACACCAATTGCTCTCCTATTATTTACATCTATAGGATTTATTCTTATATAATCTCTTACGTTTGCCATTTACTAGTTTCCTTTTTTCTTATTAATTGCATTCATTAAACCACTATAATCTCTTGTTACTGCTTTTGCTACTGAGTCAGGCATACCTGCTGTATTCATTGGTAAAGGATCACCTGTTGCAAAAGGTTGTGATAAACTTACAGGTGAATTTCCTGAATTTAAATTTGTATCTCCTGCTGCTGTTTCATTTAGTAAATCATTTAACATACTATCTCCTACAAATTGTTGTTTTTTGATAGGTTTTTTACCCATTATTTTTTCTTTTAAAGATGATTGAGGTACTTTAGGTACTTCAACTAATCTTTCAGTATGTTCTGTGATTGTTGGTTTTAATCCATCACGTAAATCTTCTTTAAGTGATTTGATTTCTCTGCGTAACGCATAATCGATTTCTTCTCTAACTACTTTTCTAATTAGATTTTCAAAAGTTTTTGCTTTCATGTTAATAATTAATGTTTGTTAATAAATATAAATTTTTTAAGCTCTATAACGCTTATATCCTATCATTTCAAAATCTAAATTATATAATTTTTCTATATATTCAATTTGATTAGTTTCTGTTAGTTCATTTATTATATCATCATATAATTTATCTAAGTCTATTGAAAAATTATTTGGGTCTAAAGCTGGTTTATTAGTTAATGGTAAAGTTCCATTATTATATAATTCATTTGTTATTTGGGGGTGAATTTCAGTTAAATCTCCTAATAAAGGATGATTATTAAAATCTTTTCCTGAAGAAGGATTTAAATCTGATTGTGTTATAGGATTTCCTATTTGTGTATCTCCTATTATAAGTGGATCTGATAAATTTAATCCTGTAATTTGTGAATTTATAGAACTGTTATTAAAGTTTGATGTAGAATTATTATTAGGATTAGTTGTAGTGTTATTTGTGTTTAAAGAATTATCTTGTGGGAATTTATCTTTATTAGGTATATTTGAATTTCCTAAATTATTAAAAGCATCCTTAATAGTTTGAGAAAAATCTTGTTCTGTAAATCCTGGGTATCCTATTTCTGCTAAAAATTCTTCTGGGCTAGTTGCTTTTGAATTTTCTTTAGCACTAGCTGTCGAATTATTTTTTCCAAATAATAGTAACATTAATAATTCCATTAGTTGTTTTAAAAATTTAATAAATGCTATAATAGCTAAAATAGCGCCTACTACTTTTAATATAGTAGAAATTAAATTCATTATTTTTTCTAAACCATCTTTTAAAAATTTTCCAACATTTTTAGCTTTTTGTTCCATATTAGCTTTAAACCCGTCAGCTTCTTCTCTTGCTTTTTTAGCTGCTTGTGTTACTCCACTATTAGCTTTATTACCAGGACCTGGGTGAGAAGGAAATGTAGGTTTCATACTATTAGTTTGAGCTTCTAAAGATTTAGCTGATGATTCTTTTTGTGCTGCTTCTCCCTTTATTTTACCATCTTGAACTATTGATTTAGTAGCATCTTTTAAAACATCTTTTCCTTCTTCTGATACTTTAAGTACTTCTTTTTGAATATTTAAAACTCTTTTTTGTGATTCAGCTATTTGGGCCTTAAAAAATTTAAAAGCAGCTATTTTTAATGCTATTTCTCCTAAACCACTATTAGTTACAGCTCCTAAAGCTGCTCCTGCTACTGCTCCTTTTATTAAGTTATCAGCTTGTCCTTGTAACCCACCTAAAATACTACCTGCTTTATCTTTTACGGTGTTTTGGATTTTAGATGCTATTTCATTTCTTTTTTGTCTTAATTCTCTTTTTCTTTCTTCTTCTTGTATTTGTTTTTCAGTTAAACCCTCAGTGTCTACTGGTTTTTCTATAGGTACATCAGTAGGTATTATCTCTACTTTAGGTATATCAACTGTTGGGATAGGAATATTAGATACTAAATCTTGTGTGGGGTCAAAATCTTTTAGAAAATTAGAAGGAACATTATTTCCTGGTTTAAATACATTTTGTAAAGTAATAGGATTAGGTAGTATACCTTTTAAATCAGATATCCCCTCTTTAAAGGGAACTTGTCCATTAGGTAATTTTCCTGAAACACTACTAATAGTATTTTTTATTTGGTTAGTTATTTGTGATTGTGCGTTTAATGTTGACATTTTATTGTTTTATAAATACGTGTCTACTAATTATATCTTTTATCATTTTTCTAATTTCTCCTACACTATTAGCTTCAGGTTCTCCTTTACTATCATACCAATCTTTCCTAATTGTTTCAAAAGTTTCACCTTTTGGTGTTGTAGGATGGCCATTATCACCAATATGACTATAATCATCACTTAAAATATCTAATAATTGTTTAAAGATATCTAATATTTTATTTAATGTTTCTTGTGTTTTTAACCCTAATACAGCATTTTGGGTTGGATAATTTTTAGGTCTACCTTCAACAGTATCCATACCAATAAATATATTAGGTGAATTTAACATAATATAATTTTGAGTATTAGTATGTTGGTCTACTTTTGGAAATAATGTATTTAAATGTATACTGCCATTTGAACTAAAAGAAATAAAATTATGTGAAAACATATGTATATCTCCTCCTTCAAATGTATTAGCAGCATCTTTACTTTCTTCTGATCTTTGTTTTCGAGCATTAAAAATAATTCTGTCTGCATTTAATAATACTTGTTTACCTTGATAATCATTAGGGTATACAGGTGTTAGTATAGGATTTTTACCACTGTCTTGAATACTAGCTAATTCATCAGTGATGTTAAGTAAATTTTTTATTTCTCCTTTTAATTCTGCCATTTTAACTTATTGATTTAACCTTAAATGCATAATATACTTCTAATTCTCCGTCAACCTGGTATCTTGTTGGTGTTTGTGTTTGAAAATTGTCACCAAATTCAACATTTACATTTGTATTCCCTATTTCTAAATATACTTTTGACAATGCGTCTTGTCTTGCTAAACTTTCAGCTATGCTAAATTCTTTATCTTTTCCTGTACCATTATAATATTTTCCTATAATATTAACATAAGGTCCTTTTTCTTCTTTTTCATTTCCTACTCCCCCATTTAAAACTGCCTCTCTAAACATTTTACTGTCCATTTGACTTATTACTGTTTTAGCACGTTTTATATTTTCTTCATATCCACCAGAGGATGGTTTATCAATAAATACAATACCTTGCGTATGTTTTGCTGTTATTTGTAAACGAGGTCCTACTTGTTTACCAAAGAAAAATATTACTCTTTTTTCACCATCTGATAATTTTATAATTGATGATAAAGGACCATAAGTTCCATCACTTCTTAAAATTTCTATTTTACCCTCTCTTGCCCCCCCTGTTATTCTATAAGTAGGTAAGGCTATAGCTTCTTGAGTGTTTTCTTTCTCATTAAATCCTGCTTCTTCTTCAGATATTGTTTCTGTTGATTCTGATGATTCTGTAGAAGTAGATTCTGTGGGGGTAGATTCTGTGGGTGGTGGAGTACTTTCTTTAACTTCAACTTCTTCAGCTACCATAAAATCAACTGGTGAATCTAAAAACTTTTTAGCTTCTTCATTATCATTTTGAGGTATAATAGCATTTAAACCAAATGAATACCAACACTCAGGAGCTGCTATTGCAAAATTATCTATTTTTTGGTTACTTGTTAAATATATAGATGATGGATCTGTATTTATATTTTCAAGTGTATGTACCCAACCTTGATTGTCTAAGTTTACTGCTTGTCCATTTCTAATAATAGTAATAGGATCTCCTACTTCTCCTTTAGCACCATTAGACCAATTATTTTTTTGTTCTTTAGGTATAGTTTCACTTCTTGCAGTGGCACCTAATCTTATTGTATTACCAAATCTACCTTCTACTATATAATCACCTTCATAAGGTAATAATGGTTTTATATTTAATTGTTCTTTAAAATATTTTCCTAAAGGTATATTAATATCTACTTCTCCGTCAACTGCTCTTCTTAAAAGGCCAGCTTGTTCATAATCTTCATTTTTAAAAATTTCAGATTTATCTTCACTATAATTTTGAACAGCAGGTAAAGTGTTATGGTGTGGGTGGTTCCATAAATTAATAGGTGGAAAATAATAATCCATTCTAGATAATCTATTATCTAAATAATCTTTACTAGTAGTAGATAATATTAATACTACCTCATTTATTAAAGGATAATATTTTAAAAAGGGAAATAATGGTTTAGCTACCCCATCAAATCCTTTACTTTCTAAAATTTCATCAGCATCTGGGTTAGTATTAAGACCATCATTTTTTATTTGAACTTTATTATAAAAAATTAACCCTACAGAATCATATCCCCCATAATTTGCTGCTCTATCAGTACTACCATCTAATATAATATCTTTTACCTTAACAGGTATAAGTTTTTTATTAAATAATCTATTACTAGATAATTTAGGATTTGAACTACTTATTCTCGCCATCTGAATCTGGTGCTTCTAATTGTTTAGGTTCTTCAACAGTTTTAGCTATTTCTTCAGTTAATTCTTGAAGTTGAGCCATTTCGTCTTCTGTTAGTAATCCACCATCACCTGAACTAGCTGTACCTGTAGATAAACGTTGTACAATAGCAGCCATTTTAATTAATGCATCATCGTTTTTTACACTAATTTCCATGTATTCTTTAATTAATGGTACTACAACAGTAGCATCACCTAAAGATTGTACTAATGGTTTTAACTCAGATATAAGTTGAGCTAATTGTTTGGCTTTTTTCTTTTGATTCCCATGAATATCCTTCAATAAATCAGAGAAAGAAACATCATCGAATAATACTTGATTTAATGGATCCATACTATTTTGTTATAAATATGGGGAAATTTAAACTCTTACGTAACCTGTTTCAGCGTATTCGGTATATAATTTTTTATATAGTTTTTTAAGTACCTTAGTTACTTTAGTAATTACTGGGGTTTCTACACCAGTCATTTCTCTTATGTAAATATATAATGCTTTTTTATTAAATATTTCTAAATTTTCTCTTCTTTTAAAAAGTACATTAACAGCATCACATACTTTTCTATCATGTTCTTTTTTAAACATAGTAAACATATACTTATCTACATATTCAGTAAAATAATCTATAAAATCTTTTATATCTTGTTTACGTTCATCTCTACCTAGCTGACGTAATACTCCAACATCTTCATCTGCTGCTAAGGGGTCTACTTTTGCTTTTTTCTTTTTGTAGTTGTTATTATTATATAATATAAGATAATTTTTACCTACAATCGAAAAATAAGAGAATGCTTTAGATCCTTTTTCTGGTTTAAAATAATCTAGTTTTTCTAAGAAAAAACAACATACTTCATGTTTTAAATCCTCTAATGATTCAACTTCTGTATAATAAAATTTGAATGTATGGATTAAATTTTCAGCTAGTTTATAAAAAGCATAATATATTCTATCTTTAAAAATACTATTTCTTTCTTCTTGGTTAGACGAAGATAAATATTCTTTAATAGCTGCATCTACATCAGCTGTAAAATATTGTTTTTTAGATGGTTTTCTACCTCTTTTCTTTTTAACAACTGGTGGGGGAGTAAGAGAACCGGTGGTAGCCGGTTCTGGTTTTTTTTCATTTGACATTTAAGGGTCTATTTAAGGGTAAATTCGTTTAAGGCTTCTTGAATTTTTTGTACTTCTTTAAAAAAGAAACCAATTTGATCATCAGCATAAAATATACCTTTATCATCAATTTCTTTTAATCTTTTATCACAAGCTGTAATTGCTTCACTTTGTTTAGTAATAAAATCTTCTAAACGTTCGTTTTTTACAATTAAATTTCTAATAATAAAAAAAGAAGCTGTTAATACTACTGCTAATATAATACTAAGTGTAATCATTGTTAATCTTTAAAAAATGAATCTATAACATCTAACGTTGCTGATGCTAATTTTGGGTTATTTTCTACATTTACTTTTTTAGCTGCTCTTAATGTTTTATCACCTTTACTAGCGTTTTTAGGTTTGCTAGTTTTAGGCACTGCATCTGTTGCATTATTCCATTCTTCAAATTCAATTTGAGCAGCCATATGATCTGCTTGATGCATTAATAATGGTAAATGTGTTCTTAATCTAGTTTCTTTTTGACCAGACATAAAGTAGAACTTATTTGACTCATCATACAAACCATCATGAATTTTAATTGTAATAAATTCATTTTGAGTAACTTTACAACCAATTTCCTGTAATATAAATAATGAACGTTCTGGGACTTTCATCGCAGGTATATCTGTGTTAAATTTATATATCTGTCCTAATTTATCTATATGCCATTGTGAATCATTTGGGGTATAATATTCACCTTCTTGTTGGCCCATCTTACCTAAATCATGGAATAAAGCGGCGAAATGCATTTCTTCAACAGTGTATGTAGAAACATCTCCACTCATTTTTTTCCACGTTTTATATAATTCATTTGCACAATCATACACACGTAAAACGTGGTCAGTATAACCACCTGCAAATGCTGAATGGTGCCAATTTTTACTTGAGGCAGGCATCATCATCATTCTTTCTTTATATTTGTCTAAAAATGGTAATAGTATGTTTGTTCTTTCTTTTGAAAACGAAGTTTCTACTACTTGAATGTAACGATTCCAATTTGATTGGATTTTTTCTGCTGATAACATAACCTATTTTTTATTAAAGTGGACGTGTATTTTGAACACCTCTAGCCCCATAATTACCTGTTTGAGATATAGTAATTATATTTTTAAGTTCTTCAAAACGTTCTTTTAATTCACCTTCTAACATAAAACGACTAGCAGCTGCGTTGTCACCTCTTTTAATCATTGTGTGTAAACGTGCTAAAGATTGATCTAATCTATCTAAATGTTCATTTACTTGTCTTTCGTAAGCCATATTTTTATTTTTTAGTTGATTTAAACGTACGACCTTTTTTTGGTCCATCCAAATCTTTTTTACGAGGTTTTGTACGTTTTATTTTTTCTTTAGTTGGGTAATAATCTTCTAAATATGAATTTAGATTTTTAAGTTTCATCTGTATATTGTTTATAAATTTGATTACACCAAATCATATTTTCTTTTAACATTTTTTTACGATCTGGTTTTAAATTAAGGAAATTAGTAGTTTCAATTAAAGCACCTATAGCAGTAATACGATGTATTTCTTCTCTAGTACCTATATTTTTAACTAACTTTTTTAAGGAATTTACTTTTTCTAAGTATTGTTCTTTTTTTAATTCAGCTGCTGTTTTTTGTTTTTCTAGCTGATTATCTTCTTCTATGTCATTAAAAAACGACATAATATTAGTGTCGGGGCGGTGTATGCCCTTTAACGTGTCGGATTTTTCCATCCGTTTTAATGCTTTATCTATATGTTTGGGATTGTATTGATTCATAACCGGTTCGCCCGTTTCGACCTAAAAACCCCTACAGTTGTAGGATATGTAAAATATTAATATAAGCCAAGTTTTTAGCCAAATGTTTTTGTAAAGTTAAGACCCATAGCACTTTGTGAAGATCCCATTTTAGTTAATATAGTTTCATCACTGTCTAATTTATCAAAAGATATAAGGAAAAACTTCATACTTCCGTCTTTTTTAATATTAACTAAATGATTACCATCACCTGGTTTTCTACTTAATTTATCTTTTAAGAATTTTCTACCCATAGCTAATGCACCTTCTTTGGCATTTGTAAATTCTAATTTTGTTTCTAAAAAGTTTAAATTATCTTTTATTTGTTTAAATATAGGATAAACTTCAGATAGTTGTTCAAGATCTACATTACTAAAAGATGCTACACTTTCAAATGCGCTTTCTAAATCTGTTCCTTTAAAATTAGTAGGATTAATTGTTTTATCATTACCTTCACCACCAAATACCCTAGATAATGTAGCTATACCAAATATAGTACCTAATAATCTTAAATTTTCTTTATCAGCACCATATCTACCGATTGATAATTTAGCATTATGTGAACCATATGCTTTAACTTCAACACCATTTCCATTAAAAAATAAATCTGGATCATCACCATCTCTACCTTCTGCTACTTTTACACCCGAATTAGAGTGATTATATAACCAATATAATGACAATTCACCTTTACCTACACCAGCTGTTTCAACACCTTTTTCGGTTTTCTTTTCTGGTTTAGCAGCCCATAATTTTTGCCATATTTCTAAATCTTCAGGCTTAACTTGTTCCATGTAGGTAGCACCTCCAGAACCTGGGTATTTATATTTATTTTTTGATTTAGGAACTTGGTCTACTCCTAATGTTTTTTTAATTAATTCATCATATTCAGTTGTTTGTCCTGAATCTATAGCAGCATCTTCTTCGTTGTCAGATTCAATATCTGAATCTTCCATACCATCTGTACCAGGTGTTTCAATGTCATCACCACCAGGTTCGTCTGCTTCTAATTTTGATAAAATTTCGTCTGTGGGGAGGTCTAATTCTGAAAGGATTTCATGTAAAATTTGAATATCAGAAGGGCTACCCATGTCTGGGTACCCCTTATCTGACCTGTAAGACCATTCTAATAATAACTCGTCAAGAGTCATAAGTATACTACTTAATAATGTTAGCTAATTTTTGGAATCTTTCTTGAAGGTGTGTAGCTTCAGCAGATACTTCTTCTTTCATATCTTCTTCGTCATCTTTTTTACCTTCTTCAAGATCTTCGTCTTTAGCTTCTTCGATTTCTTCTGTAGATTCTTTCATATCTTCATCAGCCTCATCTTCATCATATGACATTTCATCTAATTCAGCATCTTCCTCTTCAGCTTCTTCAGCGTTATCTTCGCCTTCAAATTTGTCTTTTAACATGTTGTAAATTTGCATAAGCATATCTTCGTCAGTGTCACCTTCTTTAGCGCCATCTGCATCAATATCACCAGCGTCCATATCTACATCAACGTCTACTTCTTCTTCGTTCATGTAAGCATCAAGTTCTTCCTTGATCATTGCTTGTAATTCTTTTAAATTCATTTTTTTTGTTTTTAGAATGGTTATTGTTATTTTCTAGGTTTTCTACCTCTTCGTTTTTTACCTTTAGCAGCGTCTACAACGTCTTTTGATTGTTTAGCTACTTGTTTAACTGATGCTTTAACATCTGCTAGTTCTTTTACAACTTCGTTGTATCTGGATTTTAACTCTTCGTCTATTGTTGTTTTAGCCCAAAGAGCATTCCATAAATTTTTTAAATATTCCATATTATTCTCCTCTTAAACCAGCAGTTAACCCTTCCATGTAAGCTATTTTAGCTATTTCATAATATGGTTTAACTGATTCTGAACCTTCTCTAAGTGAAACACCTTGTTCTTTAATTATATTTAAAAGTTCCATATGTACTTCTCTATCCATAGCAGTTTCAGCAACTGATCTTCTATCTTCTTTTTCTTTAAGTGTTATAGCTTCTTGCTCTTTTGAGATTTCACCTAAACGCGTATTAATGTCTTTGATTTGTTGTGGAATATCACCTACTTTCTTTTCATATTTATCTTTATCGATTTTTTTATTTTTAAAATCTTGAATAAGTGGGAAAATTTTATCTTGTAATTTTTTCTTTTGGTCACGAAGTTTTTCTTCTTCTTTTTCTAAAGCTTTCATACCTTTAACTTTTCCCTTAGCTGATTTATTAGCTTTTTTATCATCATCTTCAGCTTCTAGTAACATATTTTTTACTTCAGCTTTAATAGCTTCTTTTAAAGTGTATAGTGCTTTATCGTATTTAGGCTCTTCCATTTTGTCGTCTTTAATTTCTTTATCTACTTCAACCATACCTTCACCTCTTTCAGATGTGTAAGATTCTAAGTATTTTTTAAATGATTTTTCTTCAATTTTACTACCTTGGTTCATACCTGTATTGAATTGTTCTAATGCAGAATAATAAGCTGCATGCTCTTCTAAGCTTTTAAGAACAGCTTCTGTAGCTTTTTCTCTTTCTTCAGGTGTAGATTCTGCTAATCTACTAACACCCATTTCTCCTAATTCAAAATACATACCTTTTTTAAATTCGTATGGATTTACTTTATCTAATCTAGATGGAGATTCTTCTTTTTTAGGTGAATATCCGTAAAATTTATCGTTTGCCATTGTAATATAAGTATTATTCTATGATAAATATAAAACTATCCTAGAAGCTGTTATTGTTTAATGATTTGTTTATTATATCTTTTATTTTCATGTATAATTGATAAATTGTATAATCCATTAGATAAATCAGATAAATCTAATCTATTAACATTTTCGGTCTTTATTAATAATTTACCCATTAAATCGTGTACTTCTATTTGGATATCTAATCTAGTATCTATACTTAATACATCATGTGTTGGATTTGGATAAACAGCAATTCCTAAAGCTGAAACATCAGGTATAGAAGTTGGCCATCCTAATTGACAATAATCATACATTGATTGACATGTAGGATCCCAATCATTATTACAACAATAATCATCAACATCAATAACCCAAGCATAACATTCATCATTTAACCAGTAAGGTATTCCAGGTCCACCATAACAACCAGCATCATATAAACATGCTGTAGAATCTGAAACATTTGCTGCTGGGTTATAATTGTAAGCTGAAACATCAGTACAACCAGGAACTGCTGTTATACATGAATTATCATCAAAACAAGCAAATTCATTATAGTTAACTGCTAAAGGATCAGTACAACCAGCAATCAAACAACAACTGTTGTCATTTGTGTTAGCTAAAGGATCGTAATTAAAAGCAGCTGCATCAGTACACCCATAAATAAATGGTATACAAGATCCGTTGTCTGTGTTAGCTAGTGGGTTGTAATTAAATTGAGTTGAATCAGTACACCCATAAATGAATGATATACATGATCCATCATCTGTATTTGCTAGAGGATCATAATTTAAAGCATTTGGGTTAGTACATCCTGTTACTACTGCTTCACAACTACCATTATCTGTGTTAGCTAAAGGATTATAATTAAATGCAGTTGAATCTGTACATCCATAAATTGGTAATATACAAGATAAATCATCAGTGTTTGCATTAGGATCATAATTTAATGCTATTGGATTTGTACAACCATATATAATTCCTAAACAACTTCCATTGTCTGTGTTAGCTAATGGGTCATAATTAAATGCTGTAGAATCAGTACAACCAAATATAAATGGAACACACGAACCGTTGTCTGTATTTGCATTAACATCATAATTAAATGCTGTTGCATCTATACAACCATAAATAAATGGTATACAACTTCCATCATCACTATTAGCAGAAGCATCATAGTTAAATTGTGTAGGATCAGTACATCCATATACAAATGGAACACATGAACCATCATCTGTGTTTGCATTAGCATTATAATTAAATGCTGTCATGTCTGTACAACCTAATATTGTTGGAATACAACTACCATCATCAGTGTTTGCTAAAACATTATAATTAATAGCTGTTGAGTCAGTACACCCTAATAATTCTGCTATACAAGAACCATCGTTTGTATTAGCTAAAGGGTTGTAATTTATAGCCGTTGAATCTGTACAACCATTTACCACTGGTATACATGAACCATTGTTAGTATTCGCATTTACATTGTAGTTAAACGCAGTACTATCCGTACATCCATATATATATGAAATGCAAGAGCCATTGTCAGTATTCGCAGAAGGATCATAGTTAAATTGAGTTGGGTCAGTACAACCATATACTACAGGTACGCAAGATCCGTTGTCTGTATTAGCTAAAGGATCATAGTTGAAAGCTAAGGGATCAGTACAACCATAAATTGGTAAAATACATGTTCCATCATCATCTGTTGCTGTAATATTAAAGTTTAAAGCAATAGGATTAGTACAACCAGGTATTTCTAATTCATCACAAATACCATCTCCATCTGAATCTAATAAACACACATTATTACAATCATAATATTGTGCTGGGTATTGACAACCATTATTTACTGTTGCTGTTGAATCAAAATTACAAGCAGCTACATCCATACAACCAATGTAATAACATGAACCATCGTCAGTGTTAGCAAGTGGATTATAATTATCTGCTGTTGAATCAGTACACCCATTAATAAATGGTATACAAGAACCATCATCAACGTTAGCTAATGGGTTAAAGTTTATTGCAAATACATTCATACAACCTAAAATATAAGGTATACACGAACCATCATCTACATTAGCTGTAGAATCATAATTAAATGCTAGTGAATCCATACAACCTAATACTGTAGGAATACAATAATCACCACAGAAAGGTATAGCTGAATATGTTGTCCAAAATGGTGATTGGAATGATTGTAATGCACCTTGACCATTATTAGCAAAAGGATTTGTACCTTCATGCATTAATACAACACCATCTGCATTTGTTAGTTTAAATGAATTATGCCATGTTTGGAATTGTACTTCTTCTGGTGGTTGTTGTGGTCCACCAACTTCAAAATAATATACATTAACTGGTATGCCAGCGTCTAATATTAATAAAAATGAATCTTGATAACTACCAGGACCCATTGTAAATGTTCCAAAATTAATTCCATTTTGATAAACACCTAAATATGAATTACCCCAACCATCACCACCAGCATCTCCAATCCATAATTGATATTGACAATCAGGTACTATATCATTAATAGTTGCATTAGGATCATAATTAAAAGCAGAAGGATCAGTACAACCATAAACGTGTAAATTTACACATGAACTATCATCAACTGTAGCTAATGGATCAAATTCTTGATAATCATCATCTGTACAACCATACACAGGGGGGACTGATAAACATGGTACACCAAATTGTTGTCCTGAATATAATGTACTACCAAATCCAGGATTATCCATATACCAAATAGTGTCTCCTAAACAATCATAAATAACAATCATACCATCTAATGAACCACCAGAAGTAGTTCCTGCCATACCATCACCATATGTGTCTGTTACTATTAATTCAAATCCTGCTGCTTGGTCTACACAAAAAGTGTAAGTATAAGTTTGACCTATATCGTTAAAATTATATGCACCAGGAAGTTCTTCTTGTAATACACCATATGCACCACTTGTTATAGACCAACCAGTTTCACTTGGCCAATTATCAAATGTAATTTCCATTGTAATTTGATAAGTTGTATTAGTATCACAAGTTGTACCCGAACATGAACCATCGTCGAATGTAGCCCATGGATTAAATGTAGGTTGTGTTGGATCTGTACATCCTGCTATGCATGAAGTAGGAGTATATGCCATAGTATCTGAGAAAGTACTATCTGCAAATTCAACCATACCATAATGTTCTACTGACCAGTTAGGAGGCATTTGACCATTACCAGCATATACAGCAAAGTCTTGTTGATTAGGACCAAGTCCATATTGAAAAGGACCAACACCATTTTCATTCCAATACCAAAATCTAACTGGATTACAGTTACCATTAGTTGTGTCGTTTTGCCAAAAGAATTGTACTAATGTTTGTCCAGTTGGTAAACAAGTTTGTTGTACAGTATCAGACAAAAGTCCACCACAAGCTGGATATGTACAAGGACCAGGAAAGTATGCTGTTGAGTCATAATTTAATCCATTAGGATCCAAACAACCAAATGTAGGAGGAGCACAAGGTGCAACAGTTAATGTTTGTACTAAAGTATCTCCAAAGTTACCAGCAACATACATTAAAGTATCCTGACATGAATTGCTAATCATAAACCATCCGTCAGTACCACCAAATGGTGCTGAACTTAAACCATCACCAAATTCATCATATATACTTGCAATAATAGTACCACCAAGTTGAACAATAGTATCATACATTGTATTAGGTAGCATATTACTATCATTTTCTATAATAATAGGTGAACCACCAGGAGGTGTAATGTTCCAACTTGTTTCAGACGGATAATCGTCTGTCATTAATTGTATGTGAATCCAGGAATTTTGTGTGTAACCTAAAAAAGGTATTAAAAGTGTTAGTAATAATAACTGTAGTTTTTTCATTGTTTTTATTTATTGTATTAAAATGCGTCCATTAAGATTTCATCGATTTTTTCTTGTACTTCTTTTCGAGTAGTTTCTAATTTCATCATAATATTTGCTTGAAATCTTGCTACTTCTTCTCCGTCTTGAAATATAACTAAAGTAGGTACTACTACTATTTTATGTGCAATTTGTAATTTTGTGTTTTTGGATATGTCAACTTTTACTTGATCAACGTCTGTTAATTTAGTTAAATATTCACAAGTAGTTCCTGAAAATGGGGCATTAAATTCTGCTATTACTAAACCCTCACCAGGAATATCTTGAGAATGTGCGAAAAAGGAGGTTAGTAGAAATAGTATTAATAGTAATAACTTTTTCATAGTATTTTATCTTAGTTTATCAATCTTTTCTTCAATACGATCCATGTCTTCCTTTAATTCCTTTACGTCTTCTTGGGTCGTCATAATTGTTTGTCGTATTAATTGATCCTTCATATCATACTCCATACGAGTAATTTCAGGATCTAGGGGCATTGGTAATTCTTTTGCTTCTGCAATGTCAGCTTGTAATGTAAACCACATACCCACAAGGGTAAAAATTAACACTGCTATACCCCCTAATGTTTTTACACTTAACTTTAATGTTGTTTCTTCGTTTAATTCTTTATCAGCCATTTTAAAATATTATATAATTCATTCCAACAGAAAAATCATGCCATTCTCTGTTCCAATATTTATTGTATTTTCCTTCTAAAAATACTCCTAAATGTTTATTGTATTTGTATCCAAAAATCAAACCTCCTGAATAATCATACCATTGTTCACCATCATTAAAATTATGATATGAAAATTCACTACCATCATCATAATGCCACGGCATTAAATTACCC
>Ga0099800_1119_pt1 | contig 21710 bp, 23 predicted proteins | sample Uncmet6_SortRC_1_FD_89868 | JGI IMG/M metagenome (GOLD analysis project Ga0099800, IMG submission 89868) | Marine eukaryotic communities from CALCOFI LINE 67, Pacific Ocean - CN11_C50_N6_SortRC_1 | ecosystem: Environmental > Aquatic > Marine > Oceanic | place: Pacific Ocean: Monterey Bay... | reverse complement strand
AATAATAAAGGTTATGACAAAGCAAGAAGTTAAAAGTTTTAGAGGTGATTTTCAAAAAGCAGTAGCTCAACTAGAAGCTCAGTATGGTGTACGAATTAGTTTAGGTACTATTCGTTTTGATGAGAATGGTTTAAGAGCTAAAATGGAAGCCGTTAAAGGTGATGTAGTTGAAGTTTTTGATAAGGATGATTTTGTAGTAGGTGAAACTGTTAAAATTAACCATAAGAAAGTTGATTCAAACGATCAATTCAGAATTGTAAAAATTAATTCTAAGAATGTGGTTGTTGAAAAAATCAATGTTGGAGATGGTAGAATAGCAGGAACGATTAGAGTTTCTCCAAGTTTATTAATAAAAATCGGAAAGTAATTCACATTCGATTTGGTTCCCCAAAATTTCTTTCGTATATTTAGATATAATTAAAAAATAATAAAAGTTATGATGTATTCAATCGACCAAGACAAAAACGAGTTTTTAACAAAAGATGAAATTCGTGAAAAAGCCCCTTCTGTTTTCACAATGAAAGCAGATAAACGTTCAACTACTAAGCATTATGTACATATCCCAACCGAAAAGGTTATTGATGATATGTCTACACTTGGTTGGAATGTAGTAGATGCAAAACAAGTTCAAGCTCGTAAAAATGCAGGTTACCAAAAACACATGCTTGTATTTGGAAATGATGATTTAGTTGTTGAAGGTAAAGATGGTGATACTGTTATGCCACGGATTTTGATGACTAATTCTCATGATGGTAAAAATTCATTTCAGTTCCAAGCAGGTTTATACCGTTTGGTTTGTTCAAATGGTTTAGTTATTGCCGATGCAGAATTTGCAAATATGAAAATTCGTCACATGGGTTATGATCTTAGTGAATTATCTACAGTAATTAGCGAGATTGTTGAGAAATTACCACTTACTGTTGAGTGTATGAATAAGCTTAAAGCTAAAGAGTTAAGTGAAGAAGAAAAAGTAGAATTTGCTAAAGGAGCTCTTCAAACTCGTATAAGCAAAAATCAACTTTCAACATATAGTACCGAAGATATCATGGAGCTTCTAAAACCTACTCGTGTAGAGGATGAAGGAGATGATATGTGGAGTGTTTTCAATACAGTCCAGGAAAAAATAGTTCACGGTATGTATGAAGTGTATGGTGTAGGTAAAAAAGTTCGTAAAGCTCGTAAGATCAAGAACTTTAAGCAAGATACTAAAGTTAATCAAGAATTATATAATTTAGCTCTTAGCTATGCGTAATATTTTAATTTGTTTCTTATTCTTAATTACATTGGTGGGATGTGAAGTCGAAACGGCTTCATACCCTCACCCATGTGAAGATGGAAATTGTGAATCCGAATTTACAATTGATACTCTAGTTTCACCTGGTAGTTATTTGGGTGCAGATGGATATTGGAGAGTAAAATTCAGCGAGTTAAATTATTTCACTATACAAGGACGTACCGATGAACTAGTTGACCGTTACGTGTTAAATAACACACCACTAATCGAAACACAATTTGATTCGGATTATTGGGTAATATTTGATACATTATCATGGACTAGTCCTATGTATTCGGTTTTGAGTTGGTTCTCCGATAAAGAATACCAAAACCCAATTGCTATTGGTAATATTACATATACATTAGAGGATATAGCAGATCTACACCCACCACTCAATATTGTAGGTTATCAAATCCCTAAACATTTTTGTTTTGATTGCCCATATGCACCTACTTTACTTGCCTCATATAGTAAATACAATTACTCACCTCGCCAACAAATTTTCTGCGATGATGAAATGATTGGAGATACCGCAAGTATCTTTATAAAAACTATCTTTAATACGGATGTAGGCATGCGTGTGGAGAATGAACATGAGATAAAAGTAATCTTTGAGTAATGTCTAATAATTACATTAACTTCGACGATGAAGATTATCCTACACCCGAAGTTTCCCAGGTCTCTTTACCCACTATCTGGGTAAACGGATGTTTTGATGTGATACATGCGGGGCATATTGATATGATTGAATACGCTAAATCCCTCGGTCAGCGTCTTATTATCGGATTAGACACCGACGAACGTGTTCAATCAAACAAAGGTCCATCTCGTCCAATTAACACCCTAGCATTGAGAATCAAAGTAATGGAATCAATAAGATTCGTTGATCATGTTGTATCTTTTGGGTCGGACGATGAATTAATAGCGCAAATTCGCGCAAGTAACGCGAGTACTATCGTTGTAGGCGAAGAGTACAAGGGTCGTGTGATAGGTGCTGATAGCGTGGATAATGTCGTATTTTATCCTCGTAAATATGACTTATCTACTACAAAGATTATATCGAAATAGTATATACGTATTTATGGATATTAGTATGGTGGTAAGAAAAAGTCGAGTTTTTTTAAAGGATTTGGTTCCCCAAGATATTTTTCGTATATTTACATATAATAAGAAATAAAGGTTATGAGTATAAGATTACAAAGTCCATTTTTATGTATTATCGGATCAATTTTCGGAATACTAGCATTATTTACCACATCACTTTTTCCATCTTTCATGTTTGGATTGTGTTTTTTTGGTATTTTTAGAAATTTAAAAGATGAAGCTAATGGAAAACTTTAGAAAAAAGCTTAAAGATACTATTGAAGATAACCACCTAGAATCGCTGGTTCCATCGCGGGAATACACGGAAAATGAGCAGATATACATGCAGGGTTATACACAAGCACTGGAGGATATGCTTGAAGATCTTAATGCGAGTATTGACGAATTTGCAAAAGACATAATTAATTGTTCTTTAAATTAAATTAAAATGATGACACAAAAAGAAGCCGATTTAGTAAATGAATTAATTGCTATTGAAACCCAAATTCAAACTTTATGGGAATATCACCCTGATAATCCTGATAGAATCGATGTTGAATTTGAATTCCAAAATCTACAACGCGAAGCATTAAGTATTCAAAGTGCTCTTGAAGAAGAGGATTTTGGTGAGAGAGACTAAAAGCTATTTTAGATTCAAATTCTAGCGGGATAACAAAGTGATTTGGATATTTCCTTTTTTGGGGTTATATTTATGAGTGTGAAATCACAACATGATATACAAGAATTTGCTAAAATAGTCCACTTATATTTTATTGAAGGGGTATTTGATAGAACAGAGGTAGAGACTTGGATGGGTGAAATAAAATGTGAATTAATTAAAATAACTAAACATAAAATAATTTTTAATTTTTTCGATGAGTATTACCCTACTCGAATGACTATATATCAATCTGGAAGGATAGTTGTGGAAACAGATTTAGATTCTCTTAAATGATTGACCCAGAAAAATTATTTAGTGCTTTTGAATTGCCTAAAAATGAAGACCCTTTACTTGAGGATCTTCAAAAAACTCAGGCATTTAAATTAGGTATGTTTAAAAAGATTATATGGAATCAAAAGAATATAGAGAAAAAAATGGATCATTTCTTAAAAATGATGCCCGAAGTAGCAGAAAAAATTAACTTTAATGATGATGCCGGAGAATTTGTTACTCAAACCAGGGCATGGACATATTTAAAAGATTTTAAACCAACTTCAAATAAAGGTAAAGACGCAGCTCGAATATTCTCAGATGATTACACAATTACCGCATGTGAACTTGCATTACATTTTTGGGAAGAGCTAGAGCATTATGAAAAATGCGCACATATCAAAAAAGTTTTAGATCTCTTGAAAAATAACTTGGCAAAATAACCTCCTTAGCGTATATTTGAGGTACAGGAATAGAGAGAGAAAGAGATATGTGAGATAGGGGTACGAGACGTTACGTAACGTCGCCCATAAATATTATAAACACCCAAAACAATTATGAGAAACATAGATTTATTTAGACAGAAACTTAGCCGTATTGACGGAAAACTTAAAACTATCAAAGTTATGGTTACCCGTAAAGGTACTTCTGTTGATGATATTCATAAAGTTGTAGATGCTATTGAAAACGAATGTAGAGATCTTAACACTATGATTGATCGTGAAGCTTCAAACGCTTACAATAGATAATAATAAAAATAAAAGTTATGAAATTAACAGCAGAACAAATCCAAGAGAATTGGGATATTTTTATCTCCAATATTGAAACCCACATCACGGGTGATCGTAAGCAAGCACTTCTTGATTTTTATAATCAATATCAAGAACGCATCATGTTGATGCCTGCTGCTCACAAAAAAGAATACCATAACTCCTTTCCTGGAGGTTATGTTGAGCATGTAAATCGCGTTGTACGTTGTGCTCTTAAACAAGCATCTTTATGGGGCGAAGAAGGATGTGATATGTCTACTTTTACTACTGAAGAGCTTGTTTTTTCTGCTATTAATCATGATCTAGGTAAAATGGGAGATGAACATGAAGAATCATACATCCCCCAGGATGATAAATGGAGACGTGATAAATTAGGTGAAGATTATAAATTTAATACTAAAGTACCATTTGCTTCTGTCCCAGATCGAGGATTATTTATACTCCAATCTCATGGTATTCAGTATACATTTAATGAAATGGTAGCTATTCAAACCCATGATGGTCTATATGATGATGCAAATACTAAATATCTTAAATCATTTATGCCAGAGCAGAAACCACGTACTGCATTACCATTTATAGTACATCAAGCAGACCTAATGGCTGCAAGAATTGAATTTGAACGTGAATGGTTACCTAAATTTAAAAATCCCGTGACATCCACAAAAGAAAATTTTACATTAACGAGCAAGCCTAAAGCTATTGCTAGTAAGCAAAATAAAGCTCTAGGTTCAATAAAAAGTGAAGGTTTAAAGAATTTATTAGATAACTTATGATACTAACTATTGTTATTATTTTCTTATCAGTTTTAGTCGTAGTCTTAGGATATACGACTTTTAACCTTCTACGTAAAATAGAGAAGCAAGAAGACATTTTGTCTAGCTATCTAACATACTTAGATAGAATTTCCCGAGTAATAGAGGTTTCAGATAAAAAGCTAAAGACCATAGACGCAAAAGGTACCTTTAGCAGTGACGACGAAGTAGGTTTTTTCTTTCAACAAATCAAAGGGTTACAAGACATCTTGAATGAGTTCACTCTCAAGAAAATCAAATAACCCACTATGCCCAGAAAAGCTAAGAGTAAAAACTACTTCACTCAAGATACAGAAGATGCTATTGTAAGATATAATAATGAACCTGATTCTAAGGTTCGTTCCAAAATTTATGAACGTGAAATTCATTATGCTTTCTTTAAATTAACAGAAAATATAATCCACACTTTTAAATTTTACTATACAGAAGTAGATGATATAGAACATCTACAGCATGAAGTAATTACTTTTTTATTATCTAAAATTCATTTATTTGATCCATCTAGAGGGGCCAAAGCATATTCTTATTTTGGTACTATAGCTAAACGTTATTTAATTCTTCAAAACCAGAAAAATTATAAAAAACGTATAGATAAAGCTCCAGTAGATGAATTATTTAAAGATGATACTCATTCTTATAATTTAGATGATCCAGATCCAGCAAACCTACCAATAAACCAATTCCTCAGTTTATATGTAGAGTACTGTACTGAAAATTTAGAAAAGTTATTCCCAAAAAAACATGATGCTCAAGTAGCAGATGCTATTTTAGAATTATTTCGTAAACGAGAGGATATAGATATTTTCAATAAAAAAGCACTTTACATTTATATACGAGAAATGGTAGATGTAAAAACTCCTAAAATTACTAAAATAGCCAACCAGCTATATGGTATATTCAAAGATAATTATATATTTTTCCTTGATAATGGGTATGTAGAATTTGAATAGTTTATATTTATAACCAAATAAAACGTATAAATATGAGCCAACAATTCGAAAAATTAGTCTTTGGAAAGAAAAAATTCGCCGATTTACTCGAAGAAATTTACACTAACCAAAAGCGACGCGAAGCGCAAGTAACCGCGCTTATTTCTGAATTAAAACCGATGGTTACCGATATAGGTGACGCAACATTAATTGTACCCTTAATTAAGGAATATATGGAAATTGGCGTAAAAAATGACGATGCTTTAATTAAAATGGCTACGTTAGTACAACGGGCTCTTAATTCTTCTACTGAAGAAGGTGGTTTGGGAATTTCTGATGAAGAAAAACAACAGCTACTTGAAGAAATGGAGAAGCTACAAAGTAAGTAATTATGGCAAATCCATTTGCTAAATCACACAATGGAACCTCTAACTCTTCTGAAGAGATTATTTCAGCAAGGGTAATTAGTATTATTTTGGATGATACTCATCCTTTATTTAATGATTATGGTCAATGGGATTCTATTGGTACTATTTTTTATGATAATGTAAAATCCCCAACACCTTATCTCCCAGTAAAAGATCCCGAAAGTGAATCATTATCATTTTACCCAACAGCAAAACCCTTATTCCCTCAGTATAAAGCATTACCATTAATAAATGAGATTGTAGTTTTAGTACAAGCTTCTTCTTTAGCATCTGTAACTGCAACAAGTGCACAAAATTGGTATTATATAAGTACTGTTAATATTTGGAACAGCCAACAACAAAATGTACTTCCAGATCAAATTTATAACCAATATCTTTCAGATAATCAATCAAAAACACCCCAAGAAGTAGCAGCCGGATCTCCGCAAATAGAAAATTCATCAAATTTAAATCTTGAAATTGGAAGCACATTTGTAACTAAAAAATATATTTACCCGCTTAGACCTTATGAAGGGGATGTAATTCAAGAAGGAAGATGGGGTAATAGTATTCGTTTAGGAAGTACTGTAACAGGTAGTGATAATCTTTGGTCTAATACTGGTAATAATGGAGATCCTATTACATTAATAAGAAATGGTCAATATGGTATTATCCAAGAACCTGGAGAATATATTTTAGAAAATATTAATCTTGATGATTCGTCTATTTATTTAACATCTAATCAACAAATACCTCTTAAAGCAGCAAGTTCAAATGATTATTTAAGTTATTCATCTAATCCTCCTACATTACCTAGTGAATATAGTGGAAAACAAATAATCCTTAATTCAGGACGTTTAGTTTTTAATTCTGATTTAGACCATATATTATTATCGTCTCAAAAATCAATAAACCTAAATAGCCAATTATCAGTTAATATTGATGCTCGTTCAGAATTTGTAGTTCAAACACCTTCTGTATATTTAGGTGATACTCAAAATGCTCAACCTTTAGTTTTAGGAAATGATTTAGTAGATTTATTAACTGACTTAGTTAGTGATATAGATTCATTATCAACTTCTTTAAGTAATCAAATTAATGGTCCTGATGGTACACCCTTAGCACCTACTTCATATACAGCTCAATTAATAAGTGCTAAAATTCCAGAATACAAAACAAGAATCTTAAACACATTATCTAATACTTCAAATACTGTATAATGGCTATTAAACTAGGAGATAAAGGAGCTAAAGTTATAGAAATTCAACAATTATTAGGTATAAATGTTGATGGAGATTTTGGTGTTAATACTCAAACAGCTGTTATTAATTTTCAACGAGAGTATAATTTAACTGATAATGGTATAGTAGACACTATTACTTTAACAACTCTTAGAAATAACCAAGAAATTATTGAAGATGAATTTATTGATTTTGACCCCAGTGAATCTTCAGATGAATTTATAATATTTAAAGATTTTAATCTCCCAATAAACACAGCTCAAATTGATAATGGAGAAAATTTAATAGTTTTACCTATAGATGAAACTAATTTAAAATTAGGATATAAAGTTGAAATATTTTTAAATGGTTTTCTTAGAACAACTATTGAATATAATAATAATACAAGTGTAACTAATGTTATTGAACTTACATTTAGTAGTTTATATCCCGAAAATGATAATCGACCTGGTATTTTTGCTAATATACAAGAACAAGATATTACTGAAGAAAATTTAGTAAAAAGTCCTAAAGAAACTAGAAATAGTAGAAATCAAGAAATTGCAAATCAAGGAAATAATATAGAAACTAGTGATCTTGCATCTCAAATAAATGAGGCTGCTACACAAGATTCAAAACCTAAAGGAATACAAAGATTTGGTAAATTTATAGTAAAATTATGTCTAAGATTAAAAGATTTCTTTTTACCTCAAGCATTAGCTTTACTTACAGAATATGGAATTAACCAATTACAAAGTGCTTTAGATAGAGATGAACTAAGCCCAGAAGAATTAAAAGCAAAGTTCTGCCCCACACCAGTAGAAACAGAAGCTTTAATATTACAAAGAAATAATCTAGCAGCAGTACTAAATAACGTAGGAACACAATTAGAACTTATTTTAAAAGGAGTTACTTTTGCAGGACAGTTTGTTAGTGTAGTACAAGGTCTTTACAATGCCTTACAAGCAATTCAAACGGCATTAAATGCAGGAGCAATAACTATTCCATTTATTAATAAATTTGTTGGTCCAATAGTTAGAGTTATAGCACCTATAGCAGATGATGCTTTAATTAATAAGGATGGGACACCAAAACTCCCACCAATAAAAAATGTTATAACTCAAATATCCCCTCCTCTTACATTATTACAAGCTCTTGTACTTCAATGTGTTAATATTTTAGACAGATTAGATGATTTAATTTTATTATGTAATCCAAACGCTACTTTAACAGCTACATCATCTGCTATAGATGGTATTGTTGCAACTCAATTAATAGCTGAAAATACAGAAACAGGAAATACTTATAAAGGATTTGTTTTAGAAATTGAAACAAGAGCTTATACCCCTAAAGTAGACCAAAATAGAGCAGTAGGTAAAAATAATCAAGGAATTGTTTTAATCACTACAGATTATTCATTTGCCTCTGACCCTAATGTCTTAATAGATGAGCTTAAATTTATTATTGACAGAGATAATTTAAAAGCATACTAATTTAATATTTATAATAAAAAAGCATATGAAAGCTTCGGAATTTAAAATAATCATAAAAGAATCAGTACGAGAAGTCATTCAAGAAGAATTAAGAGAAATTCTTTTAGAAGCCGTTCGTGCACCTAAAACTACAGTAGTATCTGAAACTGCAACCCCAACAAATACACAAACCCTTCCAGAAGGGCAAGCTAAAACACATGGTGAAAGACAACAAATGTTTGAAAGCATTATGGGAGATATGCAAATGGGTAAAAGAGGTCAAGAAGAACTTTCGTTTACTTCTGCAGATGCTAAAGGAGGTTATAACCCAAGAGCAACTCCAGGTGCTGATTTAGCCCCAGGTAATGTAGGTTTAGACCAAATTATGGGTTTAATGAAAGGTAAATAATGGCATATCGTATAGCAAATAAATTTCCAATTGATACTAAAGCTGGAAAAGCTGTTGGTGTAAATATTCCTTTTTCTGCACCATGGGTTTTTACTTCTACGTTCCAAACTAAAGATGCTATACGAACTAATCTAGTTAATTTTTTCTTAACTAATAGTAATGAAAGAATATTTAAACCTACATTTGGTGGAAATTTAAGAACATTTATATTTGAATCAATAACTAGGGGCACAACAGAATCTATTAAAGAAAGTATACAAGATGATGTTGCTAGATATTTTCCTCAAGTATTAATTAGAGACATAGAAATACTTTCATCAGAAGATTTTAATACTATAAATGTAATATTATCATACGAAGTAGTTAATTTTGGAATTAACGATGAACTAAATTTAACATTCGAACAATAAAATGGCTGATATATACAATAGAGACATAAAATATCTTAATAAAGATTTTGATACCTTTAGAGCTAGGTTAATAGATTATACTAAAACCTATTTCCCTAACACTTATAATGACTTTACAGAATCATCACCTGGTATGATGTTCTTAGAAATGTCTGCTTATGTAGGTGATGTTTTAGCATTTTATATGGACAATCAAATTCAAGAGAATTTTGTTCAATTTGCTAGAGAAGAAAATAACTTGCTTACCTTAAGTTATATGATGGGTTATACTCCTAAAGTAACAACAGCTGCAAGTACAGATATTTCATTTTATCAAATAGTTCCTGCAAACGCAGCATTTGCTCCTGATTATACTTATGCTTTAGACATACCAGAAAATACACAAGTCTCTTCTAATGCTAATTCATCAATAGCATTTTTAACTGAAACTAGATGTGATTTTTCTCTTTCTAGTTCATTAGACCCAACAGAAGTTTCAGTATATTCAGTAGCCGGAACTAATCCAGCATATTATCTTTTAAGAAAAACTAGAAAAGCTATTTCTTCTACTATTAATACTATAACTAATACAGTTACTGCTCCAACTGATTTTTATACTATAAATTTAGAAGCAGATAATATTATTGGTATATTAGATATTAAAGATTCTGATGGTAATGAATATTTTGAAGTACCTTATTTAGGTGAAGATATGATATTTGATTCTATTAGAAATACTAATCCTAATGACCCTAATTTCTTTAATGATACAGATGCTGCCTATTTACTTAAAACAAAACAAGTAGCTAGACGATTTATTACTAGATTTACTTCAGCTACAAATTTACAAATTCAATTTGGAGCAGGCTCCAGTACTGATATTACAGAAGATATAATTCCTAATCCTACAAATGTAGGTATTGGTTTACCATTTGAAAAAAATAAACTAACTACAGCTTATTCACCTACAAATTTTATATTTAGTAATACTTATGGTACAGCTCCTGCTAATACAACTTTAACTATTAGGTATTTAACAGGTGGTGGTGTTGGAGCTAATGTTCAAGCAAATCAATTAACTGTACTTGATAGAAGTAATGTTAAATTTGTGAATAGCAACATTGCAGATTCTACAATTGCAACTACAATTATAAGTGGTACAGCTGCTCAAGGTGGTTTAAATTGTACCAACTTAATAGCAGCAACAGGAGGATCAGATGGTGATTCTGTAGCTGAATTAAGATTGAATACTTTATCATCATTTGCAAGTCAATTACGTAATGTAACAGCAGATGATTATTTAGTAAGAGCTTATAGCTTACCTTCTAGATTTGGTAGTTTAGCAAAAGTATTTGTTGAAAAACCTAGATTAGCAGTAACATCAAACGAATCTGTTTTAGATATGTATGTTTTATCTTTTAATGGAGATGAACAATTACAAACAGCTTCAAATGCTCTAAAACAAAATTTACAAACTTATCTTTACCAATATAAAATGGTAGGTGATTCTATTAACATTAAAAATGGGTTTATTATTAATATTGGAGTTAATTTTGATATTATAGTGTTACCTAATTTTAATAGTAACCAAGTATTATTAGCTTGTGTTGAATATGTTAAAACATTTTTTGATATAAATGATTGGCAAATTAACCAACCAATTATACTTAATGATTTAACTGCTGGAATAAATGCTATAGAAGGGGTTCAAACAACAAAAAATATTAAAATATCTAATAAAGTAGGTACCACAGCTAATGGAAACGTCTATTCAGAATTTGCCTATGATATTGATGGAGCAACATTAAATTCTGTAGTTTATCCTTCAATTGATCCAATGATTTTTGAAGTTAAATTCCCTAATTCAGATATTCAAGGTAGAGTAGTACAAATATAATATTAAAACATGGCTGTATATAAAATTTTCCCATACAAAGATACTTCACTATATTCATTATACCCAGATATGAATACGGGTATTGACCCTATTAACCAATTATCTAACTTAAACTTTGCTTTACTTACTTCTGCTACAGTTGCAAGATCTTTAGTTGAATTTTCATCTGAAGAAATTGTTGATCTTTTAGATGGGATTATTAGTGGTTATGAGTGGGATGCTTATTTTAAAAATTATATTGCTACAGCACAAGGTATTGTAGAAACTTCTACTATAGAAGTTCGACCTGTAGCTCAATCATGGAATAATGGTACTGGTACTTATTTAGATTCTCCAATTACAACTGATGGTTCTTCTTGGAATTCAAATCAATTTCTAGGTGGAACTCAATGGCTTTATATGAATGGAAGTTCATTTAGTAGTGGAAGCTTTAAAGTGACTGGATCTTTTGTCTCACAATCATCATCATTAGGTGGAGGTAATTATGTAATAAGTAAATCAGATGGCACTTCATATTTAGCTTCTCAAACATTTGGTTTAAGAAGCCCAAAGGATTTATGTGTTAATTCTACTACTACTGTTGATTCTTGGTATAGTGCTTCTTCTGGGTTAGGTGGAATTGAAAATAATGGATTTATTATTAAATGGGAAGATGCTATTGAATTTAATCCTAATAAACAAGTCCAACCTGTAGTACAATATTATAGTGTTGATACAAATACAATATACCCCCCAGAATTAGAATTTAGATGGGATTACTCAGTATGGGCTACTTCATCAGCTATTCCTGTATTAACTCAACCAAACTGTTTTGTATCATTAGCAGAAAATCCTGGTGTTTTCCTCTCAGAAAGCGTTAATAGATTTAGATTAAATGTTCGCCCAAAATACCCAAAAGTAGTATTTGCAACAGCTTCATTATTTACTAAACAACATTATTTACCCTCAGGTTCTTCATTATATGCAATAAAAGATTTAGATACTGATGAGTATGTTATAGATTTTGATGCAAAATATACTAGATTAAGTGCTGATACTACATCAAGTTATTTTGATATCTATATGAATGGTTTAGAACCAGAAAGATATTATAAAATATTAATTCAAGCATCTGCTGGTGGAAGTACTACTATATATGATGATAATTACTACTTTAAAGTTTCTAACGGATATTAAATATGGGTACTCAAGTAGACTTAGTAAGACAAGAATTTGAGAAAAATAGGTATAATAAAAATATAAATACTTCTTTTTCTCAATTTGTAGCCCCTACACTCCCAAGTGCTAGTGCTCCCCCTTCTGTACAAGAATTTTTTCAATTCTATGAACAGTTATTTTATGTAATACCTAAAGAAGGTGATGTTAATTCTCATAGATATTTAATTAATACTAGTGAAGCATACATTGGAGCATCAGATCAATCTGATGAACTTAGAGCATTACAAGAAGAAATAACTGCATTAAGAATTGAACTTCTACAAGCACAAACAGCACCAGCACAAGCTATAGTAGATACTTTATCAGCTTCAAGTTTAAACTTGCCTGAGCTACCTGAAGTACCTAACTTAGATGTCTCTAAACTTTTTGACACAAATATCTCAGGTGATAACCAATTAGCTAATACTGAATCATCAACTGAAAAAAAGGCAAAACGTAAAGCTGCTAAAAAACAATTACAAAAAAGATTAGAAAACCAAAGAACTAATAGACCACCTGATAAAGATAATTTAGACAGACGTTCGGGAAACTATAGTGTAAATGATATAAGTAGAATATAATGGCATTAAATAAAAACATAATAATTACTCCTTTATCAAGTGACCCATCTACAGTTCAAGGGTACTCAATTACAGATTTAGTCAATTTAAATTCACAATTTTTACCTTCAACATTTACCCCATTTGAAGATATTGTTGAATTTTATGGGTATGATTTGAATGGTAATATTATAGCTCAAAATTTAGATTTTAGAGACTATGACTTTCCTAACACAGGTTTAGGTACAGTAGCCTCTGGGTCTGAAAATCAATTTAATGATATTTCTATTCCCCAATCTAATAATAAGGCTACTGAAATTCGTCTTAATCCAGGAGAAAATGTTTTAAATTTAGTAGGAACTAGAGGTCAATTTAATGTCTATTATAATTTTTTAAGACCTCTATTAGGTTCTAATTTTACTGAAAATTATATAATTTCTGAAATTTCATCAGATAGAACAGAAATAAGATTTATTAGTAATGATATCCCGGAATCTGTAACAACAGAAACTGTTGCTTTATACAAAGAAAAAATACAATCTGCTGAATTAATATCTGATTTTTATTTAAATTTAGGAGATAATAATTTATTACTTTGTATCAATTTAGACATATTTGAAGGAAATTTAGTAATAAAATTATACGAACCTTTACCTTTAACTTTTGAAGTTAAAGATTCTTGTTGGGTAGTAGAAGAAGTAGCTGAATCTGTAGGCTATAATGTTAATATTATTGATGAAGTAATTGATGATACTTTAAATCCTACTTTAAGTGGTCCTAATTTTAATTTACCAATTACTAATCAAGTTAATAATTCTACAGAATTTACGGCATTTGATTCTCTTACAGGAGGTGGACTTACAGGAACAGCATTAACAGGTTCATACCAACAAATTCAATCTTTATTTGAAGAGCAAGGTATTGAAATTAATATTGATTATACAGATTATTCTAATTTTGTTAATTTCTCCTCAGCTACAAATAGGTTAAATAATTTTTTAGATAAAGTAAAACTAATTGAATCTTATTCTTCATCATTAGGAGCCTCTTTAAATTTAGCCCAAAACAACTCAGCTATTACAGCAAGTAATACTCTATATCAGAATTTAATAAATGATATTACTTCAAAATTTGATGGATATGAGTATTATTTATATTTTGAATCTGGAAGTAATACTACAGGAGTTCAAACTTATCCAAAAACTAATACAACTCCACCATTTACCTTATATTCATCATCAAATACGGTAGTAACAGATTGGTATGAAACCCAATCAATAAGTGCTTCTAATTATGATGATGTTAACCAAGATTTATTATTAAACACAATACCCCAATATCTTAGAGACAACCCAGCAAATGCTTCATATGAAACATTTATTAATATGGTTGCTCAAGAATTTGATAATACTTGGGTTTATACTAAAAACATAACTACAAGATTTGACTCGGATAATAGAGTAAACTTTGGTATATCTAAAGATTTAGTAGCAGATGCTATTAGGTCATTTGGTTTAAAAATTTATCAAAATAATTTTAGTTCAGAAGATTTATATTTAGCATTTATAGGTACTACTGCAACAGGAGATACATTCCCAGTACCTAATATATATTCTGGTAGTTTACCTACTCCTACAGGATTAGAATATATTGAATATAAAATCTCAGCTTCAGATGCTGTTGTCCCACTAAATGATGTCAATGTATCAACTTATAAACGTATTTATCATAATTTACCTTATTTAACTAAACAAAGAGGTACTATCTCAGGATTAAGAACATTATTGAATATATATGGTGTTCCTGATACTATCTTACAGATAAACGAATTTGGAGGTAAAGATAGAAATAATACTAACGATTGGGATTTATGGCAAGAAGAATTTAACTATAAATTTGACGTTACAGCACCATCAGCTGTTAATGACCAATATATATTTTCTAATTGGATATTAAACGATGATTGGGGTCCAGCAAATGACCCTGGGGGTGTTAATGTAATCCCAGAATCTTTACAATTTAGATTTAAAATAGCTAGTTCACTTCCTACTGCATCTGTAAAAAATAGTTTAGCATTAATCCCACAACAACCATCTCAAATAGATGGCTCATCAGTAACCTTAGAATATACAGGCTCAGGATTTACAAGTAGTTCAGCATATCCAGGTTCTATTCCTGACCCAGAAAACCAATATGCTAAATTAGTATTTACACCTGATTATACAAGTGCTAATATATCGGCTAGTGTTTATCTTCCATTTTATAATCAAGGTTGGTGGTCTGTAATGGTAACTAGAACAGGTCAAAATGTTTTTGAATTAACAGCAGCAAATAAAATTTACTCTGGAAGCGATGGTTCTACTATAGGATTTATTGAATCTTCCTCAGTTACTACTCCTGATATAAGCACTACAGGTTGGAATGATGGTACAAAAGGTGCTTATTTTGGAAGTCAAATTTTATATGATACCTCTGATATTCTTGATCCTATTTCTGGATCATATCAAGAAATTAGATATTATACTAATAAACTTAGTCAAAGTGTATTTAATGATTATGTAATGAATCCTCAATCTACAGAGGGTAATGGTGTAAATGGTTCTCCAGATCAATTAGCATTTAGAGCTTCTTTAGGAGGTAATTTATATACAGGTTCAACATCAATACACCCAAAAGTTACAGGTTCAGTATGGGGTCCAGGTTCAAGAGGATTTCAAACATCTTCTTTTCTTGCAAATTCTAATTTTGTTTTTCAAACAGAATCTCTTGGAGGAACTCCTTTATTTAACCCTAATCGTGAATATATATTTTATGATTCACCTCCAGTAGGAGTAAAAAATAGAAATACTGATAAGATTAAACGTCAAAATTTAATTTTACCATCTGGAAGCACATTATCTAACTTAGAATCAATTCAACAAACCTCATATAATTCTCAAGATTATACTGATAATTTAAATTTATTAGAAGTAGCGTTTTCACCACAAAATGAAGTTAATAATGATATTATTGATCAAATTGGTTTCTTTAATATTGGTGATTATATAGGTGACCCAAGATTAATCTCTTCATCAGCTACATCATACCCAGCGTTAGATACATTAAGAAATCAATACTTTGAAAAGTACACTGAAAATTATGATGTATATGATTACATAAGACTTATCAAATTCTTTGATAATTCATTATTTAAAATGATTAAAGATTTTGTTCCTGTAAGAACATCTTTAGCATCTGGTATTGTAGTTAAACAAACACTTTTAGAAAGACAAAAATATCCTGTTCCACAAGCAGAATATACTACTCCTTTATATACGGGTTCAATTAAATCTGTCCCTTATTTATTAGATTACGAGAGAGCATATTCATCATCTACAGATTTTGAATCATTCCCTATAGTAACAACCACAGGTTCAAATGGTGGTAGTATGCCTCCTTTAGGTACTGGAGGACCTATTACCTCAATTACATTAACTGATGGAGGTTCTGGATATAATTCAAGTGTATCATACATAGTAACTGTAACTGGAGGTGAAGGTCAAGGAGCAGCAGCTACTGTTGGCGGTATTACTAATCTAAATCAATTAGCAGCAGGTACACAATTATTTGAAGAGATAGGTAGTCCTGATCTTAGTGGAATCTCAGATAATAGATACATTGCGACATCAGGTGTTCTTAGTTCAGGTGGTACTGTTTTACTTGATTTCACTATTAGTGGTGAAGAAATTCAATCAGAGGGTGTTGATGATGCCCCTGGAATGCTTGTAAATACTTCTGTAGCAAACGCAACTTTAGCAGATGGTGATATAATTACAATTCCAGGTACTTCAATAGGAGGAGCTACACCACAAAATGATATTGAAATAACACTCGCACCAGGTACAATTACAGAAATTGGAGGAGCTATAACTACATTAACATTAACTAATGCAGGTAGTGGGTATACATCATTCCCAGCATTTACAGTTAGTCCTGCTCCAGTTTTAGGAACCCCATCTTCTGCACAAATACAAGTAAATGGAATAACATTCCCAGAGGGTCAAATTGTTCAACAATGGGGTGGTGTTTATAATACTCCTGTAGGTCAAATTCCATTTACAAGTTCAGATGCAGCAGAATTTTTTGATGGAGAATTTAGTGGTTCTACTGTATTAGTAACAGATGGTGAATTAAACACTGCATGTGATCCATTTAAAATGGCTAGTACTAGTAGTGTACAATATACATATCAAAGTCAAAATCTTGGTGCATCAAGAGTTTCTTTTGCTTTTAACCCAGCGGGTCAAAGTAGTGGTACAACTAGTGTAGGTCAACCCCAAGCTGGTATTCCTTTTAATCAATTAGGTCTAAATGAATCTAATAACTCATCACTAGGTTTCACTAATCCTGGAACTATGAGAATATTTTATGAAGCAACAAGAGTTTCTCCTTTTTCATATGATGGAATTAGTAGTTTTACTGATCATGTAAAAGATACATTTAGACCTACAATGGTTAGAGTTGCTAAGAAAGACCAATTAGGAACTGATCTAACAAATCTTTGGCCTTCAGTTAATGAAATTATAATCCCAACATATGCAGTATCAGCTTCTACACAAACTGGAGCAATAGATGGTGATAGTAGTATTGTTGAATTTAATACTGCTGGATTAGGAGGTAATAGACTAGAATTAGCAGTAACCAGTGTTAGAGAAAACACAGATAGTTACACATTATTAGTAAACCAAATAAGTGGAAAATATTTTGAATTAATTAGTGGTACTAATGCTGGTTTAGTCCCAATTATTACTAACCCATTCCCAGTATTAATTACAAATCAAAATAGTGGTTCAGCTATAATACAACCTTTTGTTCCAAGTACATTTGAGTATAGTGATTGTAATGCTATTATTAATAATGCAGTAACAGAAAGAGATAGTACAGTATTCTATGATTTAGAATATGATACTGCTTATCAAAGAACTAACTTACAATTACAATCTCCAGTAACTGAATCTACTATTGGTGTTTTCCCAACAAACTACCAAAACGTAATAACAGCATCTCAACAATCAGGATCTGCAATGTTTGCTAATGTACAAGATTTTAACTGGAATGCTCGTAGAAGTACCTTACCAAGATATAGTGGATCTAAAAACTCAGCTCCCATATATAATGCCCCAGGTAATTTTGCTCCAACAGATAAATTTGATTCAGCTCTTGTAGATTTTAATTTAGGCGGTAGTACTTATCCTTTTATAGATGGATTTAGTGCATTATCACTAAATCAAATGCTACTAGTAGGTGATAATGAACAAGCAGTTGGTGTATTAGGAGCCTCAGAACCAGGATTTACAAGTTCTTTAGATACATTATTCCCTTCAGGTTCTTCACCTACAATTAGACAATACACAACAAGTGCTGATACAACTTTTGGGGCTAAAGTAGTAACTACTATTGCTCCTCCAACACTTGCTACATATATGGTTCCTTGGGACAGTGCAGGTGCACAATTACAATCATCTCAAGTAGTTCCTTCAGATAATGCTTCTTTAAGACTTGCAGGATCTGCTATTAATCATGTTACAACTACTGCTATAGGAGCCTTTACAACTTCTTCAGTCACTTCATCTGCTTCTCAAGTATATTCTAGAATATCAGAAAGTATTCAGCAAGGAAATAGATGGTTTATCTCAGGATATAAAGAAATGCCTACAGTAATATCAGGTCCTTTAACTCCATGGAATACAAACGTTGCTCCTCGTCCTAATATAGCAGGAGATGATGTAACATTTACAAATTCAGTAGCTTCTGTATTAATGGAACGTGGAGTAGCTGAAATAACTGGAGTTTTAACTTCTGGGGGTCAAAATTTAGTTTTAGGTAATTTAGGAAATGCTAAATTAGTTGCAGGTGATGAATTTGGAGGAGGAGGTGCCGGAGAATTTGGTGCTATAATTTGGCAAGCAAAATTAGAAGGAGCTTTACTTATAGCAGATGCTACTTTAGCTGGCGTAGGCGCAGGAGCTTTATTATCTTCCAACCCATCACCTACCATAGTTAGCAACTTTGACAGTATAACAACAGATTTTGGATCTAATCCAAAACCATCATAAAAAATTAGTAAAATCATATATTTATAACAAAATACGTATTAAAAAATGGGATATTTAAATAACTCGGTAGTAACAGTTGATGCTATCCTTACAGATAAGGGTCGTCAATTACTTGCTCAAAATGATGGTTCGTTTAGAATCACACAATTCGCTCTAGCTGATGATGAAATTGATTACACATTATATAATCCAACTCACCCTTCAGGTTCAGCATTTTATGGTCAAGCAATTGAAAATCAACCTTTACTAGAAGCTTTTCCTCAACAAACTCAAGTCATGAAGTATCTACTTACTACACTACCACGTGGTACAGCTAGAATGCCTATTTTAGATTTAGGTCTTACTGCAATTGTAATTAAACAAGGTGCTTCATTAGCAATAACTCCACAAACATTAAATTATGCAGGTGGTGATACATTTGAATCAGCAGGTTATACTGCAACAATTTCAGATGTTAGAACAATGAGTACATTTGAAGGAGTAGGAATTAATACACCAGATGCTCAAGCATTAAATTCTACATCTACTTTAGGTACAGACGTATCTAAAACAGTAGTAGGAACAACAATAAACTTAAGAGCAACAACAGTAAATACGTTGTTTGGAACAAACACATCTGTATTTGCTACATTAACAGTAGTAGGTAGAGATTCAGGAGCTCGTATTCAAGTTCCTATTACAGTAACTAGAGTATCAAGTACTTCATAAAAATTAACATATGTCATTCAATAGATTAGTAGCAGACGATTTTGTAGTATCCACAGACAGCATTACAGCTGGTTTATGGGGAGACAGTAGTACTCCAAACTTAAGCACTTTTATCACATCATCAGCTCAAGCAGCAGGATCATCAGGTGATTATTACCTAAATGTATTTTCAGCAGGTACTTCAACAGGACCTTCAGAATTAGAATTTGCAGTTACTTATGGTAACAGTGTTGGGGGAGGTTCATTATTATTTGACCCTGCAGTTGCAGAAAGATCACCTTCATCTACAATTTACGGTTCATATCGTACATTAGTATTAGGTGATGAAAACGCAACATTCTCTTTTGGTGGAGTTACTTCATCAGATTTTTGGGCTATATCAATAGATAGAAACCGCTATAAAGAATCCTTATTCCCAGGTTCTTTAACTCTTATTATTTCAGGATCAGATGCAGCTGCAGGAGGTGGTATGTTAAGTTTAACTGATAATAGTCAAATTGTAACAACTACAACATTTAATGATGCAGGTAGAGTATTTCAAATAGTTTCAGGTTCAGCAGGTACTGTATTTACTGGAGTTAATAATAACGGATATTCATTAGCCTCAGGTTCATATGGTTTTTTCCTACCAGATATTGCTACTCTTTTATTAAATCCAAGAGCAATTACAGCTGGTAACACAGGTGTTTCAAAATCCTTTGCTGATGTAAAACCTGTAACTACAGCAAATACTGATGGTAACAACCCAGGTATTTTAATTAGAGCAATATCAGCTTCGGCAAACCCATCTCCAAACCCAGCTTTACCCTTTACATTAAATTCTCAAGAGAATATTACTTCAGATTTTGTATTTGTAAGACCTAGAAGCTCAGAATATAACTATTCATCAAACCCATCATTTATATCAGGTTCAACTGGTGAGGTACTTTTTAACTCATTTATTAATAATCCACAGACATATATGACAACTGTAGGTTTATATAATGATACTAACGAATTATTAGCAGTAGCTAAATTATCAAAACCTCTACCAAAAGATTTTACTAAAGAAGCTTTGGTAAGAGTGAAACTTGATTTCTAAAATGGATGGGAGCTTGGAAACAACTATTAACGGAGGACGTAATTGTTACCCCATTTGAGGTAAACAAAGGTTTTTCTTTTCCACGTGCTGAATTTACTAATACTAATGTCCAAATTAATAGGTTATTAGCAGTTAGTGCTTCATGGACTGAGAATCAAAATACTACAGGTGAAGCTGGAGGTGGTTCTGGTACTGAATATCAAGTTTTAGTTTACAACTCAATAAAAACCTTATACTATTCTAATTTTTTATCTTCTAGTAGAGGTGATATTCCAGCATCTCAATCTCTCCTCCCAGGAGAAGATGTTGAAGGTAATGTATTTTTTGGTCCCTCTACTTCAACAGGTAGATATGAAAATTATCTGCAAACTACATTAACTCAATCTAGAAGTTTTCCTTCAACCTTAACTACAGCTTCTGTTATTTCAATTCCATCTCGTCTATATGGTGATTACATATTACCTACAAGTT